>Ga0172379_10000092_pt1 | contig 228756 bp, 220 predicted proteins | sample GrowelOW334metaG_FD_119756 | JGI IMG/M metagenome (GOLD analysis project Ga0172379, IMG submission 119756) | Groundwater microbial communities from an aquifer near a municipal landfill in Southern Ontario, Canada - Groundwater well OW334 metaG | ecosystem: Environmental > Aquatic > Deep...
ACACCTTCGCTCATCGGGCAGGCCGAGCAAATGATCTTGTCGTACAAACCCTGGTAGAACTCACGTTGCCATTTGTGGTACCAGTCCCAGTAGTAAATTTTCCCTTCGGGTGCTGGCGGCAGACTTTCACCGACTTGCCTTTTGGGCATTTGGTCGGGTGGGATGACGTTGAACTTCTCAGCAATCTCCTGCACGAGCCGGGTTGATATTTCACGAGCGCTCACAATCTTCTTGTCGATGCTCCCGTCGGGGTCGCTTATGCGTCCGTCTGCAAGGTCGTGGTTCATGCGCCACGCAAATCCCCCTAGACCCTCGATGCACTGCCAGTACTCCATTTCGGTTTGTGGCTGTTTTTGCAGCTCCATGTTTGCCTCCTCAAATTGTTCAGGTACATTTGTTGCCCGCAATCTTTTCAGTTTTATTGGTTCTTGTCAACGTTTCCCCCTGCGGCCCTCCTTCGTCCCGCTGGTGCGGGACTTCGGCGGGTAAAGCGGGGGGGGGGGGGGGGGTGGGGGAACTTAGAACCTAGAACGGAGAACCAGAGGGGAAAACAAGCTTTATAAGGTTTGACACGGTATTATAATAGGATTATAATACTCCCATATGACGCAAAAAGTACTCAAAGTTGGTGATTCCGCGGCCGTGACGATTTCGAAAGATCTCCTCCGGGCGTTTCAGTTAAAAATCGGCGATCGCGTCCAGGTTGAGCACGACCAGAAACGCGGGGCGATTGTCGTCCTGCCCGTCCGTGGCCAGAAAGACGAAGCCGAGTTTTCGGCGTGGACGAAAGAGTTCTTGGCGCAGTACGGCCCGGCGCTGAAAGCCTTAGCCAAGAAATAGCATGGTCTACCTTGACGGTGAAGAGCTTCTGCGGCTTCATAAAATTGTTATTGACTACGCCGGTGGCAGCCACGGCGTCCGTGATGCTCACCTCTTGGGGTCAATTCTCGTCAAACCACGAACGGTCGTTGACGGCCAGGAGGTGTACTCAACAATCTGGGAAAAAGCCGCGTGCTATATGGAGAGTTTGGCAAAGTACCACGTATTTGTAGACGGGAATAAGCGTACGTCGGTTGCCGTAACCGTGCGTTTTTTACGCTTGAATGGTTACCAACTGGTGGCAACGAACAAGAGCCTAGAACAATTTGTCATTGGGATAATTGTGAAAAAACGTAGTGTTCCCGCTATTGCTGTTTGGTTAGAGAAGCGTTGTAAAAAGGTTACGTGAGGGGTAGGCAGAGGAATAAGAAAACCGACCCGCTAGGCAGCAGGCCGGTTGAAGAACACTTATGCCTTCTTGGGTGGCACAGGAAAGTACCGATGGGAGCACCAAAGTGCAACAAGTCCCATGACCAAGGTGATTGAACTGACGATCAGCACACCGCCTCGTCCAATTCCTAGGGTGTATGATGTTATGGCGTAATTGAAGTCAATGACCAATGTCACAACGAGCAAGGCGTAACCCAGGCCCTGCAAGAGTCTCCCTGTCATTTTCAACTCCTATTGTTCGGTGTTTCAATTTTCAACAGAGTATCACATGGGTGGAGGAGCTTGTCAATTATCCTCGTTTCTTCCTTGAGGGTGGTAGTTTAGTATTTTCAAGCGTAGTATTACTCTATGCCCTACGACGATATAGCCAAGGTAATTGCGCCAAGCATTTGCGATAGCCAGGAAACTTTTGCGCGGTACCAGCAGCGGGTAGAGGAAGGCGCTTTCACGCGAGACGAGAATTTGCAGTCGCATTTCTGCGTCTACTTCTTGCCGTACAACCCACGTACCAAAGAAGTATTCATCGTGCACCACAAGAAGTCAGGGCTGTGGATTGCCCCCGGGGGCCACATCGATAAGGGGGAAATCCTGTTTCAAACACTCAACCGTGAAATTCACGAAGAGCTGGGCATGGCAAATTTCTTTGCCCAGGCGCAACAGCCATTCTTGCTTACGATTACCCTCATTGAGAATCCGGCTCTACCCTGCAAAGCGCACTACGATATTTGGTTCTTGGTGAAGACGGATGGTAAAGACTTCCAGGTTGACCCAAAAGAGTTCCATGACACGAAGTGGCTGAGCATTGCAGAAGCGCGACGTTTGGTCACGGATCCGCCAAACCTCAAAGCTCTCGAGGTTGTGGAACGAGGCGTAGAATAATCTTTTGAGGGTAGGTAATAAGAAAAGACTCACCCAAATGGATGAGTCGTTTTCAAAGAGTTTTGGCGAAATCACGTCTTCTGCGTGGTGAGCGACATACCGCTCGTCGAGTTCTTGCTAAACCAGTTGCTCACGCGCGACAGGTTCTGGGCGGTAAGGTAGACGATCGTCACATTGTTGACGATGTCGAAATTCTCCTCGCCGGTCGCTAGGAAGAACGTCACGTCACCGTTCTCCACGTCCTCGATGCCCACCACGAGCTCGCTTGGCTCGTACCCCTCTCGGTAGTGGAGCGTGAGCTCCGCGGCTTGACCTTTCACCTGGTCAACCATGAACATTTTTTCAATACGCTGCGGGCTCGGCATGTTGCTAACCTCCTTGTCTGTTGGTGTTTCGGTAATGCTGGAGACTACCAGTACAGTCACATTTTGTCAACCTCCGTGGTACAATTGCCCTACCCTCTTAACCTCACATCCCTATGAACCAGCAGCAAATGCAAATAAAGATAGACGATGCCACGCTGAAAGGCACCTACGCCAACATGATGGGCGTGGCGCACACCAAGGAGGAGTTCGTCCTGGACTTCATCAACATCTACCCTGCGCAGGGGACGGGCGTTGCCACGGCGCGGGTTATTGTCTCACCAGGCCACATGAAGCGCATCCTGGCGGCAATGAAAGAGAACATCGAGAAGTACGAGAAGAGCTTCGGCGCAATTAAAGAGTCCGATGCTCCAGCCATGGGCGGTATTGGTTTCCAGGCGTAGTACCCCTCACCCGCCCGGTGGGCACCCTCTCCCGCGAGGGGGAGAGGGAGGAAGCTTAGAACATCCTCTCCTCTCGCAGGAGCCGCAGGCGGGCGCGACCCATCGGAAGCACCCTGGGATGGCCGCCCGCCTGCTACGCCAGAGCGTTAGCGATGGCGGGCAGGAAGGCAAGGAGAGGAGGAGACAAGAAGAAAATGTAATATTAAATCGATTATGATCACCCCGGTTACGCCAATCCCGCAGAAGAAAGTGCCCAAGCCAGCCCCCTGGAAGTTCTGGGTTATGGGCGGCATCACAGTGCTGTTCGCTATTGTTTTTTGGTGGACGTTAGACATGGCCTTGCAACGGAAGCTCACTAGCCTACCGTCGTGGGAGCAAGCGATGCAGTTCCTCATCTCCCTCACCTTCTTCTGCATCACACTCTCGCTCTTCGGCGTGCTGGCAATGGCAGCCAAGCGGCAGCGGTGGTGGATTACCGCGTTGACCGCGGCCCTTGCTGCCCTGGCGCTACTCCCGTTCTTCCCATGGCGCTTGGCCACGCTGGGCGCCGTGGGAATTACGCTTGCTGGGTTTTGGCTGTGGAGCTGGAATATCGCCGGCGATGTAGCTGGCCGAAAGAAGTTCCAGCCGCACTACACCATTCACGCTGGCTTCGGCACAGGATTGGTGCTGCTCCTCGTTGGCGTCTCCATGTGCTACTACACCAGCCTGGGGGATAGCCGGAAGACTGCGGAGGAGGTGCGCACCGGGATGATTGGTGCGGCGCGGAACGGCATTGACTTCTACCTGCCCAAGCAAATTCCTGGCTACACCGGCAGCATGACGCTGGACCAGTTCCTGAGCTTGGTTGCCACAGACAAGTTCGGCGAATTCATTGTGCCGCAGATAACCCAAACATTAGATTCGGATACCAAGAAAGAGGAAGCGTACAAGCAAATTACAGACCAGTTGAGCAAGGTGAACCCTGTCTTCAGTACTCCGCAAGTCTCATCTGAACTCCAGAAGCAACTCAACAGCCAGCTTGATGCCCAACGAGCTGTACTGCAGGAGGAAGCGCTGAAGCAGCTCTCCGCGGCACAGCGGCAGCTCTTGGAAGAAGCACGGCGAGAGTTTCTGGCCAGTTTCAAAATTGAAGCCACGGGCAGCGAGAGCATGGACACCATCATCGAGCGGATCTTAACCCGGAATGTCACCAGGTATGTGGATCCGTACGAGCGCCTCATCCCGCCCATCCTAGCGCTCTCCTTCTTCTTCATCATCGAGCTCATTAGCGTGGTGTACCGCTACGTTATCTTCGCCCTCGCGCCGCTGGTGGCGTGGGTCTACCGGAAGTTCGGCCTGCTGCGACTTGAAACCCAGGTGCAAACTGTGCAAGAATTGGAGGTCTAAACACCTATGGCAAAGGACTACTACAGTATTCTTGGCGTCTCCCGAACCGCATCTGACGATGAGGTGAAGAAGGCTTTCCGCAAGAAGGCGCACGAGCTGCACCCAGATAAAGCTGGTGGCGATGAGGCGCGCTTCAAGGAGCTCAACGAGGCGTACCAGGTGCTCTCCAACAAAGAGAAGCGCGGCCAGTACGACCAGTTCGGCCAGACTTTTGACGACGCGCGACGGCAGGGTGGTGGCCCCGGAGCTGGCGCAGGAGGTTTCGGCGGATTCGGCCAGCAAGGTGGCTTCCAGGGGAACGTGGATATGGGTGACCTCGGCGACATCTTCGGCGATATGTTCGGCTTCGGCGGCGGTCGGTCGCGTCGCACACGGCGCCAGAGCGGTGCTGACATCCAAGCGGACTTACAGCTCTCGTTCCGTGAGGCAGCCTTTGGCATTACCAAAGAGCTCTCGCTCTACAAAGAAGCGCTCTGCGAGACGTGCGAAGGCAATGGCGCAGAACCAGGTTCCAAAGTGAACACGTGCGGCACGTGCAAGGGGAGCGGTCAGGTGCAGCGGGTGGTCAATTCGGTCTTCGGGCAAATGGCACAAGCGGTGGTGTGCACCACGTGCGAGGGGCAGGGGAGCGTACCGAGCAAGAAGTGCCACACCTGCGGTGGTGACGGTAAAGTGAAGCGTGACACGATAATCAAAGTGAATGTCCCAGCTGGCATAGATGACGGGGAGACGCTCCGACTGCAAGGCCAAGGTGAGGCAGGCGAGCGTGGTGCGGGTGCAGGTGACCTGTACCTTCGCATTCGCGTGACACCAGACGTACGGTACACTCGCAAAGGTGCAGACATTCTGTCTGAGGTACACCTGGGTGTTGCGAGTGCTGCCCTGGGTACGAAAGTGGAAGTAGAAACCCTGGATGGCTTGGTGTCTATGAAAATTCCTGCTGGCACGCAGTCTGGGAAAGTCTTCCGCTTGGGCGACAAAGGCATTCCCCACTTGCGCAAACATGGCCGCGGAGATCACCTCGTAACGGTTGTCGTGGATACACCCCGCAAGCTCTCGGGAGAACGCAAGAAATTGCTAAAGAAATTAGCCGAGCTGGAAGGTGAAGAGGTAGAAGACTAGCGCAAGGCAACCTCTTGACGAATGCTTTGACCTGCCCATCCCTGGGGAGTAGGTTTAGGCTATCGAAACAAGGAGGCATCGATGTGCCAGCTAGACCAGGAATACGTTTTCGAAAACATGATCTTTTCACCGGACGAGAAGGAAGTATCCCTCGTTTTTCGAGGATACGATGAGCCATTCCAGCTGCGGCAGCGTGGCGGGCTTGGTCAAGCTACATTCATTGCCGAGACGCTCGAGAAGCAACGCCTCGTCGTCACCAGCTATGGTCGCACGGTGTACTTGAACAAGCCGCTCATACTTGCCCTGCAGGATTGGCTGTAGCCTTCGACATCAAAAGTCTCCCCACTACCGTGTGGAGTACCATCGAACCCGGGTCTGCCTTGGATATAATCAAGGGGCCCGGTTTTTTTCATTAAAAAACACCCGCAGTAGCAATACTGCGGGTGTTACAAGGTACGAACATTCGTTCAATCACACATTTCCAGCCGGCCCAATCTCCGAAGTGCAAGGTAGGTGACACTCACCGCGCACTCTTCCTGAACCCTTCCAGATTCAATGAGCTTCAGCCACTCGGTAAGCGGCATGAGCAGCAGCTGGAGCGTCTCCTTCTCATCAAGCGATGATGGGCCAACGATGAAGTCAGAGAACGTTTGCCCGAGGAACGGGAAGTACCGAGAGGTGAGGCCCCGCGTCGCAATCGGCAACCCTTCAGTACCACTGAGTGCAATGACGTTCTTCAGGGTGATGCCGCTCTCCTCTTCGAACTCCCGTTTCGCGCAGGCTTCCATACTGCCGTTATCTTTTTTGCTCGGCACACCTGAAGGTGGCACCAAGCTGATAACGTTCGCGCCGTGCTTCCACTCTGCCACCAGCACCACGAGGTCACCGGGCAGTAAGCAGAATGTTGTCGCCCAGTCTTTCATGACTGTTCGGAACCCGCGGTACGGGTTGCCTTGTGGGTCACGGTGGGTGACTACCTCGGCTTTGGGGGCGAATCGCATCTCGCTTCGCTGCTCGTCGGTGAGATCCCTGCCGATGTAGGTTTCCAGATCGATCGGTGGCTCGAGTTCGGGCCATGGCCGAATGCCGATGCTGTCCAGGTAGGGGTACACCGTTTCAGCGGTGACGATAGGTATGCCCCATTCCGTTCTTACTTTCACGTTCTTCCTCCTGCGACAGTTGTCGCACGTTTCATGTTTTCAATATGCAGAGTAACTCGGTAATCTAGCCTAATTGCTTCGTTTTGTCAATGCCCATCATTGCTCGGGTTATGAAAAAGTGGTATAATGTAGCCACCTAACAGAAGAACACCATGGATGCGACATCAATGGGCGTGACAGCACAGAACTGGTTTACCGCCATCAATTGGGCCCAGCCCACCTGGGACATGTTCATCATTCTGTTCTTCATCATCGCCGCCTTCCTGTACGGCCTGTCTTTGGGCCGTGACCGAATTATCGTCATCATGGTGTCCATCTACATGGCCTTGGCCATTGTGAGTACGGCGCCGTTCTTGGGTAACGTGACGACCATCACTATCAATACCCCAGTCGCCATTAAGATTGGGGTCTTCCTCGGGCTGTTCGTGTTGCTCTTCTTCTTCCTCTCCCGCTCGGCGCTGCTCCGCACCATTGCCTCATCCGATGACAAGGGCAAGTGGTACCAGGTGCTCATCTACTCCATCCTCCACATTGGCTTGCTGGTGAGTGTCACACTCAACTACCTGCCAGCTGGCGCGGTGGAGAAGCTGGCGCCCATGACACGCGCAGTCTTCGCCACGCCGAACGCTCGCTTCGCCTGGATCATTGGGCCCATCATCGCCATGGTCCTCTTCGGTGGTGGCGCCAAGGAGAAGAAGAAGTTCAAGTACGAGGTTTAATTATATTTCTGTGTCATCCTGAACTTGTTTCAGGATCTCTTTGCATTCTTCGCTAGGATTCCGAAACAAGTTCGGAATGACAAAATGAAAGCCGACAGGCAGATGCCGAGCGAGCCTCCTCCTTCGTCATGACGGCGGATTTGTTTCCCTCCTCTCCTTTTGGGAGAGGATGCTCGCCCTTCGGTCCTACGGACCGATAGGGCCGGAGGAAGGGCAGGTGAGGGGACAAAGAAAGGCCACAAGTAACGTGCTGGTGTCATTTTTTTGCTACACTGTATCTATGCTTAAGCTCTTCAACACCCTCTCCCGCAAGATCGAAGATTTCCACCCGCTCTACCCGCCCAAGGTTGGGTACTACGGTTGTGGCCCTACAGTCTACGACCAGGCGCACATTGGTAATCTCCGCGCCTACCTCTTCGATGACGTGCTCCATCGTGCGCTGCTGCACAATGGGTACAAAGTAACATTTGTGATGAACATCACTGATGTGGGCCACCTCACATCAGATGCCGATGAAGGTGAGGACAAGCTGGAGAAAGGCGCCAAGCGGGAGAAGCTCTCGGTGTGGGACGTGGCCGAGAAATTTACCCAACTTTTTAAGCAGGATTTGGCTGTTCTCAACATTGCCGAGCCAGACGTGTGGCTGAAGGCTACGGATAATATTCCAGAGCAAATTGCCCTTATTCAGAAACTTGACGTGAAGGGTTTGACCTACAAGATTTCGGACGGCATCTACTACGACACCAGCAAGTTCCCAAACTACGGCAAGCTCGCTCGTTTGAACCTTGAAGGCCAGAAAGAGGGCGCACGGGTGGAGACGAATACGGAGAAGCGTAACCCGAGCGACTTCGCGTTGTGGAAGTTCTCACCAGCAGGGGAGAAACGGCAGATGGAGTGGGAGAGCCCTTGGGGTGTGGGCTTTCCGGGCTGGCACATTGAGTGCTCGGCAATGAGTATGAAGGCGCTCGGTGAGACATTCGATATCCACACTGGCGGCGTGGACCACATTCCCGTGCACCACACCAATGAGATTGCCCAGAGCGAAGGTGCCACGGGCATGCAATTTGTGAAGTACTGGGTGCATAATGAATTCTTACTCGTTGATGGCGGCAAAATGTCGAAGTCACTCGGCAATGCCTATACCCTGAATGACCTTCGTCAGAAAGGTTTTTCACCGCTGGCGTTCCGCTACTACTGCTTGGGTGCCCACTACCGCAGCAAGCTCAACTTCACCTGGGAGGGGATGCAGGCAGCGCAGACGGCACTGGATCAACTTACTGCTCGTACAATTACTTTAGGCGAAGCTGATGGCGAAGGCACAGTGGAGTACGAGCAGAAGTTCTTCGGGGCTATGGATAATGACCTTGCAACGCCGCAAGCTTTAGCCGTCATGTGGGATATGCTGAAGAGCTCTGTTCCAGATGTTATGAAGAAGACGTCATTACTGCGCATGGACGAGATACTAGGGCTCGGTTTGGCAAAGGCAAAACGCGAGGTCATTGATATTCCTATTGACGTGCAGGTGCTGGTTGATGAGCGCGCAGAGGCTCGTCAGACAAAAGACTGGAAGAAGTCGGATGAACTACGAAAGCAGATTGAAGATGCAGGATTTTCCGTGAAGGATACGGCGGACGGGCAGGCCGTAGGGAAACGCTAGGCTTGCTCAATATCGCTGCGCTTGGTATATATCCATGACCATGGAAAATTTTTGGCAGGCTTTACCGAAGCCCATCTTGGCGCTGGCCCCTATGGCAGGTGTGACAGATTCGGCGTTCCGGCAAATGTGCAAGCTCGGCGGGGCAGACGTGCTGTACACTGAATTCGTCTCGACCGATGCCATTGTGTACGAGAGTAAGAAGACGTTCGAGATGCTCAAGTTCAGCCCGAACGAGCAGCCTGTCGTCTGTCAGGTCTTCGGGAAGAAACCAGAACACTACTACAAGAGCGCGAAGGTCTTGGCTGACTTCGGCTTCGCTGGCGTAGACATAAATTTCGGCTGCCCCGCGTACAAGGTAGTGAAGCACGGTGGGGGAGTGACGCTCATGCGGCGGCCGGACTTGGTGCGCGAGATCGTACAGGCGACGTGTGAAGGTTCTCCCATTCCAGTGTCTATTAAAATTCGGGCTAGCATTTGCAAGGAAGGGTGCGCAGTTGACGATTTGGAGGGGCAGGTGACGGCAATGGACCTCGTTAAAGTGCTCAAAGGGTTACCCATAGCAACAGTGATGATCCATGGTCGGAGCTATGAGAAGCCATTTGACGGCGCGCTGAATGTGGATGCGATTACGCAGGTGAAGAGGGTATTTCCCGGTATCGTCTTAGCGAACGGCGGTGTGCACACTCCAGAAGATGCGAAGAAGCTCCTCGAAGAGACTGGTGCAGATGGTGTGGGCCTAGCTCGGGGAACCTGGGGCAGGCCCTGGCTCTTCCAAGAGATTAAGGATTTCCTGGCAAGCGGTGCCTACACACCACGGAGCTGGGAGCAGATAGTGCCAGCAATACTCCAGCACGCTAAGCTAGCATTTGAGGCGAAAGGGAAGTATGGCCTCATTGAGCTCCGTAAGCACCTGGCGTGGTACGTGAAAGGCTTCCCTGGTGCGTCGGCGCTGCGCGGTCAGTTGGTACGGTCGACGACGTACGAAGAGATTGCATCAATTCTAGAAACGCAGAGATCCTGAAATGAATTCAGGATGACAAGTAGGGGATACGAAAACTCGACCTTTCAGTGGTCGAGTTTTCGGGTTAACCTCCGGCAAACTTTTGGTGTTTGATGAGGCGATCTACTGCGTTAACAGCGTTGCAATGCTTTCGACGCTGAAGTCTGTGCTCCCAGTCTTCGTGACATTCACGTAGACTGCGCCACCCCAGCTCGCGGGGATACTCTGCCCTGCACAGCCGGCGACTTTCGTATTCAGGTCTTGCAGTTTCGTGGCATCGTACTTGTTGACAATTTCGGCAATCTTTACGTCAGCCGTTTTCTTGGCGTCAGTGAGTGTCCCGTTATTGTCCGCTTGCACGAAAGCGACGAGACAGCCCTTGCTGGCAGCCCACGCACCATTCGTGTACACCGCGTTCGTTGCGAGCGTATCCTTCTCTTTGAACGCAGCCATGTTGTGGCCAATGCTATCCGTGGCGTTACCAATTGACCAAATGAAGAAGATGCCCAGCAAGAACACGAAGACGAATGAAAGCGCAAGCACGATTGGCGATCCAGAATTCACTTTGTGGTCGAACATTTTTTCCATAGCACTCACCTCCCTTCGTTTAGAAACTCGAGTTGCTTTTACTTTCCTTGCTGCTCCCGCATGGTTGCTTCTTGCCTCGGGAGTTCGACGAAGCTGTTGACGATAATACGCAGGTCTTCGAGCGTCACCTCGGCATCCGCTGTGTGCTTCCCGGCTTCAATGTGTGCGAGGTGCACGCGGGATCCCGCCTCATCCAGAATATCTATAGCTTTGTCTGGGAAAACTCGCTCTTTTAGGTGCTCCTGGGAGAGCCTCACAATTGCCTCTAGTATAGCATCAGAGAACCTCACGTGGTGGTAGGCTTCGTACTTCGTCCGTAAGCCCTTAAGGATTTCTAGGGTTTGTTCAGGGGTAGATTCCTCCACCATGACCGGCTGGAAGCGTCGCTCCAAAGTTTGATCTCTCTCGACGTACTTCTGGTACTCCTCGAGCGTTGTGGCACCAATAACCTGAAGCTCACCGCGCGCCAGTGCTGGCTTTAGGATATCTGCGGCGTCGATCGCGCCGGTTGCCTCACCTGCTTCGGCGAGCGTGTGAATTTCATCAATGAACAGGATGATGTGCCGCTGGGCCGCAATAATTTCATCCACGAGTGCCTTCAGGCGTTTCTCGAATTCACCCCGGTACTTGGTGCCAGCGACGAGACCGGAGAGATCCAAGGCGAGGACGCGTTTGCCCTTGAGAATTTCTGGAATGCTGCCGTGCGTGAGCTCATTGGCAAGCTCTTCGACTATTGCGGTCTTACCAACCCCAGACTTCCCAATGAGCACTGGATTGTTCTTCGTGCGGCGCGAGAGAATTTCAATGACTCGGTAGATCTCGTGCTTCCGTCCAATGACCGGATCAATTTTCCCAGCCTTCGCCAGAGCCGAGAGGTCTTTCGAGTACAGCTCAAGAATGTCGCCAGACTTCCCCGTCGTCGTTGAATTCTTGCGCAAGAGCGCAAGGGTTAGTGCGGCAACGACAAGGATGATAATGCCAATGAGTGTGGAATTCATACTTTGAGTTTCCAGATTGCCGTGAAGAGCGCAAAGGCAATGAGCCCACTGCCCATGATGACAATAGTCGCGAGTTTGTACCCCGTGCTCAGCTGCTCTTCGAGCGCGACCTTGGTTTTCGTCTTCAGTTGTACATTCGTTCTTGGCATAGAGTTTCTATAGCCAGCGCTTCCACTTGAAGATGCTCATTGCGCCACCGGTGAGCACAGCCAGGATTGCAAGCATTGCGTAGAAGCCGTACTGCATGTCGACGATTGGCGTGTGCGGTAGGCGCGCGGCGAGTATCGTTGTCACTAAGGTGAGCGTGAAGATGACAACCGAAATAGTCGTGTACGTCTTCATGATGTCGTTCAAGCGGAATGAAATGAGCGATTCGTTCGTCTCTTGGAGCGCCTCCACTGCCTCTCGGAATGCCTCCAGGTTATCCCAAATTTCTTTTGAGTTCTCTATTGCGTTCTCGAGCACTTCGTTCGCTTGCTCCACAGGTGCGAGCTGCAGTGAACGGTTCGCGAAGGCGAGCTTCTTAATGGTGTTCTTGTGCGCTTGCATGATCTTGCGGAAGTCAACAATATTCCGACGGGTAATGAGGATCTCCTGCACCATATTCCGCTCCTTGCCACGGAAGATGAGGCGTTCAATTGCATGGAGATCCATGGAAATATGATCGAGCATGGGGAAGCAACTACTGAGGAGTTGGTTCACCAGGTTTGCTACGGTCAGGAGTAAGTTTGGCTCTTCGCCTTCGCCTGCCTGGATGTGCGCTCTCAATGCCTCGAATTGCTCTTGGACGATGTGCCGCTTGCTGTCATGAATGGTGATGAGGAAATCTTTGCCAATGAAAAAATCAATCTCCGAAGATTCGATCTCCCTGGTCTTCCGGTTGTAGATAGGGAAGAGCAGCACCATGAAAGCGTACCGGTCGTAGCGTTCCAATTTTGGACGTTGACCGTTGCTGATGCAGTCTTTGAGGTTCAGCGCATTGAAGTACGGGAAATGCTCCCGCAGGTAGCGAAGCTCTGGGGTGTCATCCGCTGATGCGCCGGTGATATTGATCCACCGGAATGAAGGCGCAGTGACTTCAGTAATTGGCATAGTTTCAGGAGTTTTGTTTCTGTTGATTTCAGCTTCTAACCATATTGTAGCATGTTTTTTCCAAAAAAGCAAGTTCTTGGCATAATATGAAAAATTCCTGTAGGATGCCTCCATGTTCCTACTCTACGCCGTTATAACCATTCTCTTTATATTGATGGTTTCAGCTGGGTACGCAGGCTTTCGTGCAGCCCCTTGGGTACCAACGTGGGGGAAGGATTTTGAGCGCATCGTAAGGCTTGCGGGTCTGAAGACAGGAGAAACCGTGTACGAATTAGGCGCAGGCGAAGGTCGGCTACTCTTGCAATTCGCCAAGACCCCAGCTGCGAACGTTACTGGTTTTGAGATTTCGTTGGTGCCGTACGCCATTGCTTGGCTCCGTGTTCTTCGAATTCGCCCACGCGTTTCTGTGCTCTTTAAGGATTTCTTTACGGCAGACTTCGGTGCGGCAAATGTTATTTTCTGTTTCCTAACGCCCCCAGCGATGCGGAAACTGAAACAGAAGTTCGAGGCGGAGTGCGCACCAGGAACCCGGATAATTTCGTACTCTTTTTCTATTCCTGGGTGGACGCCCCAGGTCATGGATAAGCCAAAGCCAAATGCAATGGCAATTTACCGCTACGTGGTTGGCGGGTCTTGACCGACAGCAAGAGCCATGGTACCCTCGAAACGTTAAACTAACTCCCTCACCCCGAACAAATATGACAGACCAACAACCAGACCCCATAGCAACTGTCCGTCAGCTCCTCGCCGAGGCTAAGGCCTCTATACAATCCGCGGAGCAGATTTTAGATGATGCCAGCGGCACACCCGGGAAGCGCATCAACATTGCGGCTCAGGCGCGAAAATCCGGCTCTGTCTCCATCGATGGAGACAGCAGAATTATTGAAGGCCTCTTCGACGGCCAGCACATGGTGGGGCCAGACGGCAAGCAGTACTCCGTACCAGCGAACTATGCATCGAAGTCAAAACTCGTCGAGGGTGATAAGTTGAAGCTCACCATTACCCCCGATGGTGCTTTCATCTACAAGCAGATTGGTCCTGCCGATCGGCTACGTGTTGTTGGTAAACTCGTTCGCGATGAGCAGACCGATGAATTTCAGGTTGTAGCGAACGGCGTACCCTACCGTGTCCTCTTGGCGAGCATTACCTACTTCAAGGGTGAGCCCGGCGATGATGTCGTCGTTCTCCTGCCGCAAGGTCAGCAAGCGCACTGGGCTGCAGTCGAGAACATCATCAAGCACATCCCGGGCCAAGAGTCAGCTGATGCCGTCACCGTCGACCAGCCTCACGAAGTGCTCCCATCCGTTGACGCTGACGTTGCGACGCCCGAAACGCAAGACAAGATCGACGAGATATAATTTCTGCATTCCCAGAAACACTCACAACCGTGAGTGTTTCTATTTTTTGTTTTTCTTCACGTACTCGCTCGCCAGCCAGAGAATGAGCACGCACGCAGTAACCACAGGGAGATCACCAGGCATGTGGTACCCGTTGTGGAAGAAGGCTATGACAATAGAAATTGCAATGAGCGTCATAACCCACAGGAGCACAAATCGTTCGCCGTGCAGTTGCCGGCTCGAGTACCGTTTACGGAGCCTTTCAAATTCTTTATCACCTACGTAGATACCAAGGATAACCAAGTACACGGTCGTTAACGACGTTGGTACTCGTAACTCGCTCTTCGAGAAAAATTCCAAAACCAACCATGCCCAAATGAGGAGGGTGTACGTGTCGAAGAGGTAGATGATGGATTTTGGACGGATGAGCATGCTGTTTCTAGATTACGTTCTGGATTCAAAGTACGCAAGGAGCAGCAATGGGCTGCACTGCTTATGCATGTTGACATAGAATACGCACCGTGGTCACGGCACGTATTCCTCTGTACACTGTAGGTAACACGAAACACACAACTGTACAGAGTACGGAGGTTACCCATGGATTCCCCCCAGGCTCTTTCTACAGTGTATGCCGTTGCGGCGCAGGCATTAGCGGTCACTGAACCGCTAGAATCGTTGCGTTTCGAAAAGCCCATTCCGTACACGCGTACGAATCTCGTGGCCGCGACCACGAACGTGACGGGTCTCGACATTTCCGCGCTCGTTGGCCCGGAAGTCGAGGAAGATGCAGTTTTCCAGGCATGTGGCCTAGTTCTGGCGAAAGCGGTTGAGTATGCCGTTTCCCAGCAAAAAGCAGAAGTTCTCTGGACGTTCCGGTTCGCATTTGATCAGCTCATTGAAGCGTACTGCAAGTTTTCAAAGCAATCGGTCACGCACATGAAGACCACGGTCTCTGTCACAGATGCAGTAGCGCTCGAAGTTGAGCTCATGAAGAGTTGGCCTCACGTGTGGCCAAGAAGGCAGAATGAGTAGTGCCAATGCACCTCCTTGAATACCCGCGCAATGTACGTGCGGGTATTTTCTTTATATTTTTCACCATTAGGTTAGCTGCCCTGAACCACTCCTCGCTCCGCTCGTCGTCGAGAGGAAACAAGAAGAACCGAAATAGGGCCCCCAAACATTTGGCGCGGACTGAGCGTTAGCGAAGGAGCACGAATGTTTGGGGTCAAGCGAGGCTGCTCGCTGAGGCCGGAGCGGGATACGGCAAAGCCGCGTCACGCGGAGGTCGCCGCGAGCAACGAGCTGGTTCCGAGACTTGGATTCGAACCAAGATACCTGCCTCCAGAGGGCAGTGTCCTACCATTAGACGATCTCGGAATATTTATTAATTAACTTCTTGAACTCATTTCCTCCCTTGAGGCTTTTCAAATAATTTTCTCTTCTCCTCGCCTCATCGGGGTAGCTAGCTATTGAACGCATTGACGATCTGGTCCCACAGCTGGTCTGGATTCTGTGCTGTTGGATTGCTCGGCGCTGGGGCTGCTGGCGTATTGTGCGGGACTTGTACGGGGACGTCAAGGGTGACTGCTCCATCGTGGCGGACGTTGATGACGACAGGCGAGCCCACAACCTCGCTGGCAATCTCTTCGAGCTTCGCTTTCGCCTTCGGGTGCTGTAGCCGCTCAACGTGTAGCGCGTAGGGGCCGGACAGGGTGTAGGTGTTGTCTTGCACACCGGTGAGCCGGAACATCTTCAATGGCACCGAGAGCATCGGCGCTTGCTCTGTTACTGCGCGCACCATTCTCGTGAATAGGTCTTGGGATGGGTTGTTGCCTGGTGCAGCTTCCGCTCGCTGTGGTTTCTCTGGCTGCATTTTTGGTGGCGATGCTACGGCCGCCCCGTCGTTCGGAGTGTTCGTCGATTGCAGAACGGCAAGCTCAAGCGGGAGCTGCGGGAGCGGGCTGACGCTGACGTACTGGGCTACGCTAAGGAAATTCTCGAGCGTACGAACGAGCAGCGCAGGTGAAGCGGCTGTCACATGTTCAATCACGATTGCCGGAATGCTTGGCCGTTGACCCTGTGGCAAGACACGGTAGAGGAGACAATCTCGGAGTAGCCGAATGACGTCGGTGCGGAATGCCTCGAGGTCGATGCCTTGGTCGAGTTGGGCGCGGATGATGCCTAGCGCTTCGGCTTGGGCGTTGCGGAGGAGAGCCACGATGAGGTCGGCAACGGCAGCTTCGTTGGAGCGCGGGAGAATGATGTCCGCTTCAGCTCGGGTGATTTTCTTTTCCCCGAGTGCGAAGAGTTGCCCGAGGATGCTCTCGGCATCACGGCTGCTTCCATCGGCGAGCCGGACGATGGTTTGAATTACCTCATCGTCGACTGATCGGTTCTCTTCTTTCGTCATCCAGCGCAACCGCTTGGCCAGATCCGCTTCGCCCAAGCGGTGGAAGTCGAAGCGTTGGCAGCGGGACAGGATAGTTTCTGGGACTTTGTGAATTTCCGTTGTGGCGAGGATGAAGATGACGTGGCTGGGCGGCTCTTCGAGCGTCTTCAGCAGCGCATTGAACGCCGCGGCAGAGAGCATGTGCACTTCATCGACAATGAAGACTTTGTAGGTGAGTTGGCTGGGTGAGAAGCGGCTGTGCTCAATGACCTCCCGGATGTTATCCACGCCTGTGTAGGATGCCGCGTCTATTTCAATGACATCCAAGGTCTTCCCTTCGGTTATAGCAGTGCAGGCGGTGCAGGCGTTATCTGGTTCGCCTGCTTTCGGCTTCAAGCAGTTTGCAGCTTTCGCCAAGAGCCGAGCAGTGGTCGTTTTGCCAACCCCGCGTGGCCCCGAGAAGAGGTAGGCGTGGCTGAGCTGCTTGTGGTTCACCTCATTCGTGAGCGTCGTCGCAATGTGCGACTGCCCAATGAGGTCAGCAAAGCGTTGCGGCCGGTACTTACGGTACAGCGTATTCGAGCTCATAGTAGAGGTAGTGTACCGTAGCTTCCGTAGACCGTAAACTCTCCAATTGGCGTCACATTTCGGCCTTATGCTAGGGTAGGAGGGATGGATATCATTCTAGCGAAACCACGAGGATTCTGCGCTGGCGTCGACCGAGCAGTCGATATCGTCGAGCTTGCTCTAGAGCTCTACGGGCCGCCGGTGTACATGAAGCACGAGATTGTCCACAACACCCACGTCGTGGACCGTTTGGTGGCGAAAGGTGCCGTGTTCGTCGAAGATCTGTCAACGGTCCCCGAGGGGGCGGTGACCGTCTTCAGCGCGCACGGTGTGCCCCCGAGTTTGCGCCAGGAGGCGGCCCAGCGGAAGCTACGCATCATCGACGCTACGTGCCCGCTCGTCACGCGTGTCCACCTGGAGGCAGTCCGCTTCGCCCGTGAGGGGTACGAAATTCTCTTGGTCGGCCATCGGGGCCATGTGGAAATGGTCGGCACAATGGGTGAAGCACCAGCGGTGACGACGCTCGTGAGTAGCGTGGGAGAAGCACGTTCGGTCGTCGTGGAGAATGCGGAAAAAGTTGTAGCCCTCTCGCAGACAACGTTGAGTATCGATGATGTGAGCCAGATCATGGCCGTCCTGAAGGAACGCTTCCCGAAACTCACCTTCCCGCCGAAAGGGGACATTTGCTACGCCACGACGAATCGTCAAACTGCTGTTCGGGAACTCGCCAAACTCACGCAGGTGATTCTCGTCGTCGGGTCGCCATCCAGTTCCAACGCGAATCGGCTGCGGGAGGTTGCGGCATCGGCAGGGGCACGGGCGTACATGGTGAACGGGCCCGAGGAAGTTCAGTCTGAGTGGTTCTCTGGGACGAAAGCTATTGGCCTAACGTCCGGCGCTTCAACACCCGAAGATGTTTTCGATTCGGTCGTGTCTCGGGTGCAGTCGTTCAACGGTGGCCGATCGCAGCAGCATGCTACACTCCTCGAAGACGTTTGGTTCGCGCTCCCGCCCAACCTCGTGGCCGAAGCGAATGAGAAGCACGTGGGGGCTGCGATTATTCAGAAGCATGCAATTCACACGGCAACGAAGATGCGAGTGAAGTAGGTATGCGGCGAACGCGCGTACTCCAAGAGAGCCTCCTGCAGTGGTTTGCGCACCACCGGCGGGATTTACCGTGGCGGCGGACGAAGAATCCGTACCGCATTCTCGTATCCGAAGTCATGCTGCAGCAGACCCAGGTGCCGCGCGTGGTGCCGAAGTACGAAGCGTTCCTCAAGCGGTTCCCCAGCATTTCCGTGCTTGCTCGAGCTCAACAGCGAAGTGTGCTCGCCGCGTGGTCTGGCTTGGGGTACAACCGACGTGCCCGTAGCCTGCACCAACTTACGCGCACAGTCATGCGCGTCTATCGGGGCAGGCTCCCGAAGACCCTTCATGAGCTTCGGCAATTACCGGGGGTTGGGGAGTACACCGCTGCTGCAGTAGCGTGCTTTGCGTACGGCGCACCTGTCGCACTCGTCGACACCAACGTCCGGCGCGTGCTCGGGCGAATTTTCCATGGCGCACGTGGCCCCCAGAAGCTCTCTGCCGAAGAGGTGTGGGAGCTCGCCGCATCGCTCGTGCCAGTGAAAAACGCTGTCGCCTGGAATTCAATGCTCATGGACTTTGGGTCAGCCACATGTACGAAACGAATGCCAAAGTGCGAAACCTGTCCTGTTCGTCCCTCGTGCCGGGCCTACCCAGATGTCCTCAACCGGCAACATGCAGCGATAACGATTCGGCGTCCTTTCGTTGGGAGCAATCGGTACTGGCGGGGGAAGATTATTAGCTGTTTGCGAGCGCAGAAGGCTCATTGTTCTCCGCTCGTTGCGCTTCGTCGATTCTTTCAGGCGCAGGGGTTACCCCAGGAAAAATTCACCACCGTACTCACCGGGCTTGTCAAAGATAATCTCGCGCGCCGACGCGGGGCATACGTGACCTTGTAATTCTCCTCACTCCTCAGTAGCATAGAGCAACTATGGTAACCAAAGAGCAAGTACTTGCAGTGTTGAAGACGTGTGATGACCCAGAGCTTGGCGTGAACGTTGTTGATTTAGGATTAATCTACGACGTACGGGTAACCCCCGAAAACGATGTTTTCGTCACTATGACCTTAACCTCCCCAGGTTGCCCGTTGCTGGACTACTTCGTCGATACAACGGCAAGTAAAATTCGAGGCCTTGCTAGCGTGCGCGATGCGAAAGTAAAAATTACCTTCGAACCGTTATGGGACAAGAGTAAGATGAGCGAGGAAGCTAAGGCGCAGCTCGGTTTGGATGAGTAGAAAAGAACCGCCCGCGTTTTTTGCGCGAGCGGTAAAGTGCATTCAGGATTTACGCAGCATGTGTTGTTCTGTCCCCGCGTGGCTTTTTACGGTTCCTCTACTGGAACCTCGAGTTGCCTTTCTGGGGCCCCATCGCGCTCCCGACGGTGCCGGGCCTCAAGATCGTAGAGCTTGTAGGGATCTGTAATTTCTGACTTAACGTGGCTCTTGCCGGCCGGTGGGGGTACCTGGGGTAGCTGCGGGTACATTACCCTGGGCTGTCTAGCTGCCTGTGCACGAGCTGCTCGTCTACTGAGGATTCGCTTCAACCACCTTGGCATGAAAACCCTCCATGGTTTTTGGTTTCTGTGGATAGCATAGAGTATAGGATGTGCTCTTTGAACGTCAACAGCCGGGGTGGGTTCTTGACTCATGCAACTCAGTTGCATTAAGATGTACCAATGGTACCCCAATCTCGCCAAACCGCAGCGAAGCGTGCTATCCAATGGCATCTCGAGAAGTGCCCTGGGCCAATGAGTGTGGTTGAGCTCCAAGCCGCGCTGGTCTCCAAAGGGGTTGTTGTGCACAAGACGACAATGTACCGGCAGCTCGAAGTGCTCGTGGCCGATGGGTGGCTTACGGTTACCCGTTTCGCTGATGGTGTTGCCCGGTATGAACGGCAGGCGAAGCACCACCATCATGTGGTATGTCGGTTGTGTAAACGTGTTGAAGAAATATCCCTCAATACCCATTTGCAGAGAGAAGAAAAACGAATAGCAGCATCACGCAAGTTCACCAACATAACGCACACACTAGAATTTTTTGGGGTGTGCGTTGCGTGTGCTCGTCAGAGAACGCATTCCCACACATTATCGTAACGAACAAATCGTATGGCCGATTATTGGTTTCCAACTATTCTCGCCGTGATTGTCGTCAGCTGTGTCTCGCTGCTGGGGGTTACGACATTAGCGATGAATACAGATCGTCTCCGACGTGGGCTACTGTACCTCGTGAGTTTTGCCGCTGGTGCCCTGCTCGGTGACGCATTCCTCCACCTTCTCCCTGAAGCTGTGCATGACGTTGGAGACGTCGAGAGGGTGTCTGCAATGATTCTCTTCGGCATTGTTATTTTCTTCATTCTTGAAAAAGTACTCTTCTGGCACCACTGCCACTTACCAACCCACGAGCAGCACAAGCACCCCGTAGGAATAATGAACCTCATCAGCGACGGCATTCATAATTTTTTGGATGGGGTAATTATCGCTGGCAGCTTCCTCGTTGACGTGCAGCTGGGTATTGCCACAACCGTTGCTGTTCTCTTGCATGAGATTCCTCAAGAGATTGGCGATTTTGGCATTCTCTTGCACTCTGGTTACACAAAGAAGAAGGCGCTCTTCTTTAACTTCCTCACCGCTTGCCTGGCAATACTTGGTGCTGTTGTAACGCTTGCTGTAGGTGAGCGCATTGAAGGTCTGGTACGGTATGTTGTTCCGCTTACCCTTGGTGGTTTCATCTACATTGCTGCTGCCGACCTCATCCCAGAAATTCATAACGAAGAGCACACGGGACGATCAGTGCTGCAGTTCATTTTCTTCATTCTCGGCATTCTCATCATGGCGTTGCTCCTCCTTCTGGAGTAAGCGCGTTCGGCGCCGGCTTGCATCTAGGCACTGCATTGGGTAGAGTCAACCCGTATCGGGGTGTGGCGCAGTTCCCCGCCTTTTGGCGGGGTAAAGTCCGCACGCGTCGTTCGGCATCAGTGGTCGGGGTATGGCGCAGTTGGTAGCGCGCGTCGTTCGGGACGACGAGGCCGCCGGTTCAAGTCCGGCTACCCCGACCACTGATGCGAGAAGGCCATGGGTTTGCTGGCATATTAAGAAATGTAATGAGGAGCAGACCACTCGTCCGTGCCACGTTTGCGGGTTCCTAAGCCTTGAGGGCTTCCCCCTCGTGAATTTGCATGCATTGACATTTCCCCCGAAATGCGCTATTCTAAGACGTTCTTTTACATCTCGTGGCAACTGTAGCCATAGCGCCGAGATCGCGGGAAAACCGTGGTTTGTGCGCTGTGGCTACCTTAAGACGCCAGAGCACGCTCACCCGAGGGCGCAACTCGGGCATGATTTCATGAAGAAAGGATGATGGCGATGTCGAAGACGAAGACATTGATCGCGTCCGAAAGCAAAAAAGGCCGGGAGATTATTCGGCAAACCTGTGAGATCGCGCTTAACGAGTGCGGTCTCGGAGAGCGCGGCCTCCAGCGAGTCATTCACCGTGGTCGCGAACTCCAGACTGGCTTCAAGAAACTGATCATGGATCTCGCTGTGGCGCAGGACTTCGCCAACGAAGATGTGTGCTCAAGCTACGCGTACCCCGCCTTCAAGGTCAAGCCCATCGCTGAGCAGGTCGAAACCCTGCAGCAGTACTTTCCGAAGCTCAGTGGCGTCAACCTCTCTATCGCCAGCCAGCCGCTGCCCGATGGCGCGGAAGGCTACTACGCCATCCCGCGTTGGGAGTCAATCGCCTCTACCTACGGTGAAGCTGTGGAGAATCTGCTCGCGATCATTGCCAAGCAGCGGAAGTTCTACAACTACCGATCCAATAAGCTCACGGAGGAATATCTCCGCCAGCACGCCCGGACGAGCCACGCGCTCGACTTGTTGGCTGAGCAGCAGCCGAAGCAAGACATCCTCGTCGTGGCTGTCCAGTTTGGTCTCAAGCATCGGGGTCGTTCCGTCCGACGCGCCAGAGAAGTCTTCGCCTCGAACGAGTTCGGCCTGGGTGCCTTCGCCATCGGGTGCATGCTCATCACGCACCCCGAGCGCCTCGTCGACTACGAGGACCTTTGGATCGACTGCGCTGGAGACGAATACTCTCTGGATGCGGACGGCCAGTTCGGGTGCGCGCCGTGCTTCTTCCTCGACGTCGGCGAGCTCAGGTTCAATGCGAACAGGGTCGGCTATGCCAGCGGCCACCTTGGCTCGGCGTCCGGTTTTTTACCCACCGAAGCAGCAGCGTAGGTGGGCTCCCCCGCCTGCAACGCCTGAGCGTAGCGACCTGCCCGACATGTCGGTCATGGCAGGTGGGCGGCGGGCAGGCCGCAGTAACTGAGCCTTGTACCTTGAGCCATTGCGCCTTTTGCTTATTGGCTCTTGCATTTGTTTTTTTGACGGGTTATCCACCTTCGTGGGTAACCCGTTTTTTACAAGCGTCTTGTGGATACTTGAGAACTTTTACTTGCCCGAAGAGCGTAGGTATCCTTGACCTTGCGCCGGAGCGCTGCTACCCTTGTGGCTATGTTACAAGCCCCACCTGTCGTCCCCAAACACGTCGGTTTCATTATGGATGGGAACCGTCGGTGGGCAAAGGAACGCGGTTTGCCAACACTTGAAGGTCACCGGCGTGGGTACGCAAATATGAAGCGCATACTGCAATGGTGCATGGACCGGGGGATTTACGTGGTGACAGTATTCGCATTCTCGACAGAGAATTGGAACCGTCCACGGCAGGAAGTGAACTACCTCATGCGATTGTTCTCCCATGCCTTGAAGCAAGAACTTGCTGAATTCAATCGAAGGCAAGTTCGCATCGTTCACCTCGGACGTCTGGACCCACTCCCGAAGTACTTGCAGAAGCAAATTCGGAATGCTATGGCAGTGACGAAGAAGAATACGAAAGCTGTTTTGAATCTCGCTTTGAACTATGGCGGCAGAACGGAAATTGTTGACGCAGTGAAGCGAGTTGTAAAGAAAGGTCTCAGTGCGGCCCAAGTGACTGAAGCAGTAATCACGGAGCAACTCTACGGTGTTGGCGTTGTCGATCCTGACCTCATCATTCGAACCTCTGGGGAGCAGCGTATTTCCGGTTTCCTGTTGTGGGAGGCGGCTTATGCTGAGCTCTACTTCACACCTAAGAAGTGGCCAGCATTCACCGAGGCAGATCTCGATAGAGCCCTTGCAGACTACGCCCGGCGGAAGCGGAACTTCGGGGCGTAGTGACTTCCTTGACGTACGAGCCAAACGGGCTCGTTTTTGTTATACTAATGCACGCATGATCTCCCATCCACTCCTCCAACCAAAGCGTGAATCGCCGAATTCCCGAATAGCGAACTACGCTCAAGAACTGGCAACTCGAGAACCCGAAGTGCTCCAGACAAACCCCTCGCCCTACCAGAGGCGGTGGATTTGGGTGCTCGCAACGTACGGTTTAATTGCCGTCCTCGCGTTCATGTTGGTGCCCGTAATAACCTTGACATTCGGCGATACAACAACGAACTTCATAGAGAACATGAAAGACCTGGTGAACTTCGGTGCGCCTACGCTCCTCCTTGTCGCCATCCTTGCTGGTGTAACCGGGTACTACGGGTACGCGCGTATTGCCTGGTGGCTGAGTTTCGGTTTTTGGGTGAGCATCATTGTGCTCATTATCAATATCATCACTGGCGTGGACTGGCTAAACTTTGGCATTTTCTGGATTATCATTGGTACACTCTCGGGGTTGTTCATCGGGAGCGCATTCGAGCTCGTGAGCGTCCTCCGCCACCACCGCGAGCATTTCCTCATACTCCTACTGAGCGTGGGCATGATCGCCACCGCAGGAGCGCTCATCGTTTCCATCCAGAACGGCACGAAGGTGCCGGCGACCATTGTCTCGTTCCGGCAAGCGCAAGAGCAACTCCCATTCAAGCTCTTCGAGCCGATGAAGATTCCTCCTCGGTACGAGATTTTTGAACCCAAGTACTTCATCCTCAATGGTGAGTTCCACATCTACTACGGCGACGATAACTACCCACCCCCGCCAATCATTGATTTCCTGCGTGGCCTTGAGGTTATTCAGACAACGAGCTACGGAGCCCTGCCGTCTGAAGGGCTGCAGACTGCTGGAACCGTGATGATTAACGGTGCCAAAGCGACGTACCGTGAGCTCCGTGGGCGGAGCGTGCTGGAATGGACCCAGGATCAAACGAGCATCATAGTTATTAGCCATAGCCCAATAAATGGAAAGGAATTCTTAGAGCTTGCACGTTCGTTTGTTCCCGCCACGTAAAAAGAACCTCTCAATGCGTCTTCGCGATGTAATGACCCGAAGCATCCACACACTGCAACCCTCGCAGAGCGTCGAAGATGCAGTCCGCTTCTTCATTCGCCATGGCGTGAAAGGAGCGCCAGTGGTGGAGCAGGGGAAGGTCGTCGGGGTTGTCTCTGAGAAAGATATTTTTCGAGCCCTGTACCCCAGCGTCACCGAGTTCTACAACAATCCTGAACTCTGGATGGAAGAAGCAGAACTTGAAGGAAATGCGAAAGCAATTGCCGCCAAGCAGGTGAAAGATATCATGACAAAAGGGGTTGTTACTGCACCACCAGACACACCTATTATGCAAGCTGGAGCGATGATGCTTGCCCACCGTGTACACCGTATTGTGGTCATGGAGAGCGGTCGGCTCGTGGGCATTGCGACGCGCTCCGACGTTTTCCAGAACGTCTTCAAGAAGTTCCTTGGGTAGGCATGCCAGAACTCCCAGAGGTTGAAACCGTCGTGCGGGGCGTTCAGTTCCTACGCGGTAAACGCGTACGGTCTGTTGGTGTGCGGAAGCCGAAGTTGGTTTCGGTTGGGCCGCAGACGCTAAGCCCTACGCGCGTGCACACGAACGCGCAGGTGCGGACTTTCCAACGAACCCTCGTTGGCCGTACCATTCGTACAATCACCAGACGTGCGAAGTTAATCGTTTTTCAATTCGATAAGGGCTGGTGGTTGCTCGTGCACCTAAAAATGGCCGGCCAGGTACTCGTTCAACGAAGGTCGAAGCGTCAGCTGCTTGTTCGGCTCTTCAACACGGCCACGGCACCGTTGGAGGCAATGCCAAGCAAGCACACGCACATTACCGTTACCTTTACTGATGGGACGAAACTGTTCTACAACGATACTCGTCTCTTCGGCACCTGGCGCCTGGTTCATAGCCGGGACATTGCCAACGTCAAAGATCTGCAAGGGTATGGGCCGGAACCACTCGCGCGTACCTTCACCTGGCGGGCCTTGCAGTCTGCGCTGCAGCGACGGCCGAAGCAGAAGCTGAAGCAGGCGCTGACCGATCAAACGTTGCTCGCGGGCGTGGGGAATATCTACGCAGACGAGACGCTCTTCGCTGCGAAGTTGCGGCCAACGCGTACTGTTCGCTCGCTCAAGCCATCGGATTGGCAGCGGCTCTACCAATCGCTACAGCGTGTCCTGCGCCATGCCATCCTCGCGCACGGTTCTTCGGTGGGGGAGTTCATTCGGCCAAATGGATTGGTAGGGACGTTCGGGGGGTACCACAAAGTGTACAGCCGTAGCGGCAAGCCGTGCGTCGTCTGCGGGAAACCCATCGAACGTACCGTCCTTTGCGGGCGAGGGACGCACTTCTGCTCAACCTGCCAGAAGTAGATTGCAGATCAGTACCGCGCGCTTATGGGTATTGCGGCCGCACCTTGTGCAGTGTAGAATTTTAGTACGTAGGGTTACCGTTGAGATGGAGGGATTTGGCCATTTATTCTTTATTTGAGCAAAGGTATGAACACAATTCGACGTTTGAAGGGTAGCATCTGGCCTCGTCGTAAGGCCTTTCGGAACCGTAGAGCAGTACTGCTGTCCGTAGTCGTGGCCAGCCTCGCCACGGTGTTCGCCGGTGGTTCAATTGTGTTCGCATTCGCCACCAAGCTCACTACAATCCCTCTGGGTACCGAGGGTGTTCTGGGGTGCACAGCAGTGGATACGCAGCCATTTTTCTGGACGTCTTCTCGTGCGGATGAAAAGAATGCTGCTGCCCAGAGCCTGACCGACGCTACCGTGAACGTGCAAGAATTGCTTCTGGCCCAGGCTGACGATGGCACAGTCGTAGAGGCGCTGCAGCAACGGAAAGCACTGCTCTTGGAGACATTGCACCAAAACCCTCTCGTAGCGCATCAGGCAAGTCTCGCTGCTTCGCAACGGGCGCAGTTAGCCCGCTACCAAAATTGCCTAGAGCAGCCAGTAGCGGTGACTGGCCGGGTGGAAGTGGAGGACTTCGATGATTTTGAAGGCGGTCGCTCGGTTAGTCAGTACCGATTGCGAACTTCGGATGGGGATGTACTGACCATGCTGCCGAGCGACGCAGTGAAGACTGCTTTGGTAACTGGCCGCACCGTCCAGGCCACTGGCTTCCGGATTGATGACGTGCTCTTCTTCCAAACCGACAGTGCCGCGCTCGTGACGACGGTGGAACAGGATAGCCAGACAACGCTACGGGATATCTACGTTCCCCCTTCTCCAACCGGGCCTCAGCCAACGCTGGTGCTGATGTACAATTTCAACAATACGTCAGTTTCTATGCCCCCTAAGGAAGTTGTGGTTGCAGCAATGGATCAGAATGAGGAGTTCTCCTTGGAGAATTCGTACGGCGCTACAGACTTCAGCGGCGTGATCGATCCGGAACAGCCCGCAGACGTCTTCGATTGGTTTACCATTGACGAACCGCAGCAATGTCAGGCACAGAGTTCAACGGTGTACGCAACTGTCAAAACGCTCCATCCAGAAATTAACTTCCAGAGCTACAAGCGGGTTATCCTCGTAGCACCGTACGGCCCAGACTGCGGGTGGAGCGGGAACTCCAGCTTGGGGATTACCAATCACGCAACACCAGACGGCGTTGCCTACTTCAGCCAGAGCAACATCCTGGCGTCTGCGTTCCGGCTGCAGCTCGTCGCGCACGAGCTTGGGCATGGTTTGGGTGTGATGCACGCGAACTTCTACAACACCACAGATTTCACTACTTTCAATCCTGCCTACTCCATCGAGTACGGCGACAACTACAGCATCATGGGTAACCATGCTGCACAGCAGCACCACAACGTTGCCCACAAAGATATGTTCGGTTGGCTGGACGGCCTGCGGCAGATAGCTATTTTGGGGAACGGCACGTACACAATCTACCCGCAGGAGAACGCCGACGTGAACGCCAAGACGCTGAAGCTGCAGCGACGCGTGAACGAGTACCTGTACCTGGAGTACCGTCAGCCCATTGGCTTTGATAGTCTTCTCAATTTACTGGGCGGTGATGCGTCTCAAGGTGCTCTCTTGTACTTAACGAACTCCTTGTGGTCACTACTTATTGATCCCACTGGCCCGCCGCCGAGTAGCGTTACCACTGTTGCGCTGAAGCCTGGTATGAGCTTCATTGATCCTGTTTCGAAGCATACGGTGGAGGTACTCACTGCAACGCCGCAGGCATTGACAGTGCAGGTGACCGTAGGGAAAATCGATTTCACGCCGCCAGCAGTTACCCTAACGGGTATTGCAGATGGGAGCTACCTTGATGGCGTGGTTAATGTGACCGCAGATGCGACCGATCCCTCTGGCATTTCAAAGGTAGAATTCTACCATTCGCAGAGCAGCGGGCCCTTTGCAGTCGATACGGAAGCACCGTACACTGCCGCGCTCGATACTACAACCCTCATCAACGGCCCGACGACCATTATTGCACGGGCGTTCGATGCGTCCGGCGTGGTGTTGAATGCGGAGAATAACCAGGCGGAGGCGGTAGTGAATGTCATTGTGTACAACGGGACATCGGTGCCGCCAACCGTCACATTGACTGCTCCGGCAGACGGCGCGAGCATTGTGAACCCAGTGAACTTCACTGCCAGCGTTACGCCTGGATCATACGGCGTGAAACGTGTGGAATTTATCGGTGATGGCGAGGTGCTCATTACGCTGACGGAAGCGCCTTACAGGCACCAGTGGTCTGCGCCGGATGGCCAGCGAAACGTGGCGGTTCGTGTCGTCGATTATCGAGATGCTGTCGTTGAGGTGAATGCTACCGTTACGGTCAGCACGCTTCCCGCAGCGCTACCGGTAACCCAAGTCACGACGAATACGAGTAACCAGGTGTACCCAGACGTCAGTGAGGGAATTATTACCTGGCAGGATTTCCGTACGAACCGCTGGAGCGTTTTCTACCAGAATTTGACCACCGGGGTAGAAACGGGAATTACCGATAGCGTTACGCATAAGTTCCGGCCAGCAATTAGCGGCCAGCGTATTTTGTGGAACGGCTATTCAGCGAGTGTTCCTAATCCAATTGGTGAACCGCAAGACAGCGTCTACGGTTTTGATATCGCCACTGGACTGGAGTCGGTTCTGGCAGCGACGGCGGACGACGAAGAGGGCACGGTAATTGCTGGTGAGTGGGCAGCCTGGCACGCTGGTACTGCACCGGAGTATAGGAAGGTGGTTGTCCGTAACTTGGCTACTGGTGTAGAAAAGCTTGTTGATGATAGTGGCGAGCAATCGTGGCCAGCCATCGCCGAGACCATTGTTGCGTACCAGAGTTACCAGAATGGTCAGTGGGATATTTACACGTACAGCATTGAAACAGGTGCCAAAACCCGCATCACTACGAGTACGGCCACTCAGCAGGATCCGGCGATATCAGGCAATACCCTTGCCTATGAAGACAATCGTAATGGCAACTGGGATATCTACACCTACGATATGAGTACGGGTGTAGAGCAACTGCTTACCGGCCCCGGCGACCAGCGGAACCCAGACATCAGCGGTCCGTGGGTGGTCTTCGAGGATGAACGCAACGGTACGCCTGCTGATGTGTACGCAGTCAATCTGCTTACGGATCAAGAGTTGTTCTTAGCGAATGCCGGAAGCACGCCCAGCATCAGCGGTAACATTATTACCTGGTCGGCATACGTAGGCGCGCAGAGCGATATTTTCCGGGTAGCGTTGCCAGTGGATTGCGCTGACGGTACCCCCAGTGGGCAGTGCAACGCCAGCCAGCAGTACTGCAATTTCGGAACGCTTGTGCAAGACTGCCAAGAGTGCGGCGTTGTCTGTCCGTTAAGCCAACCGTACTGCGCGGCAGACGGGGCATGCCAGGCGAAATGCACCGACGGTACGAACTTCAACACATGTAATGCAGGCCAACGGTATTGCAGCGACGGCGTCCTCCTACCGTACCAATGTGGCGCATGCAATGTGATGTGCCCAACTGGGTACACTTGTAGTAATGGTTCTTGCTGCCGGATAGTAAGAGGTCGTACTTCATGCGTGCTCCCGGTGAACAGTAATCCTATTAGCGTCATGCGCTAGTACCAAACGCGTCCTATTCGAAAGAGCAGTAAGCGGCACTCATTGTAGAGTGTCGCTCTTGCTCTATGGCAGCATCCTTCTTTGCTACCCGTGGTAGGGGAGCATTAGATTGCCTAGGAAGTTCAAGGTTTGACTTTCGGCTTTTCTTCGGGTATACTAGGAACCAGCGCTATGCTGGTTTTCCACGAACAACCCAGAGATAAGGTTCGCGTCTTCGTTGACTTCAACGGCCCCAAGGTGACGCCGAAGGCCTTCGAGTGGGCGGGCAAGCGCTACGATATCCACAGCGTGAATTTGGTGTACCAGCACCGCCACGGCAAGGGCTACGATTGGTATTTTGCGGTATCTGATTTGGCGAACACCTACGTGCTCTCGTACAGCCCCGAGACGCTGGAGTGGGTACTAGAAGAGGTGCAGGGACAGTAATTTTTCTATGCAGCGCGTCGTCCTCCACCTCGATATGAATTCCTATTTTGCCTCAGTCGAGCAACAGGCGAATCCTTTTCTGCGCGGGAAGCCGGTGGCGGTGCTGGCGACCATGACGAGCCAGGGCTGTACGCTCGCGTCGTCCAAGGAGGCGAAGGCCTTTGGCGTGAAGACCGGCGTGCGGGCCGAAGAGGCGCGGCGGTTGTGCCCGAGCATTCGGTTCGTGGAGGTGGACCCGCCCAAGTACCGCAGCACGACGAAGCGCATCTTCAGCATCCTCACGCAGTACAGCGAGAGCATTGAGCCGTACTCCATTGATGAAGCCTTCTTGGACCTTACGGGCTTGGCGCCGTCTTTGGAAGCAGGGGCGCAGCTCGGCTACGAGATCAAGCAGCGCATTAAGGATGAGGTTGGTGAGTGGTTGACGTGCTCTATGGGCGTTGCATCCACGCGCTGGCTTGCCAAGTTCGGCGGGGACACCACGTCGAAGGGCGGCCTCGTCATTCTGCACCGCGGCAACCTCACCGCATACCTCAAAGGACGCGATCTGCAAGAAGCGTGGGGGATTGCCGGCGCAACAGCGGCGCACCTGAATAAGCTTGGCATCCGTACTTTGGACGAGCTGCAGGTCACCTCGCCGGTGAACCTCATGGCGAGCCTAGGCATCCGAGGCTACGAGCTGTGGGCCAACGTGAACGCCGTGGAGCTCGGCGGCCTGGCCCAGCCACGGCAGCCGAAGTCTATTGGCCACAGCCACGTGCTGCGCGTACGTAACCGTGACCCACGGTTCCACAAAGCTCTGCTCATGCGGCTGTGCGAGCGCGCGGGCCGACGCCTGCGCGACCTTGGGTTGGAAGCGCAGGGCGTGTACGCTCACGTCAGCCTGGAGCCTGGTGGAGGCCTGGGTCTGCCCGCAATGCCTCGCGGCAAAGCGTGGCAGGCGGGTGGCAGTAAGAAGGTCTACCACCCTATTCACACCACGCGCCAGCTCTTCAAGCAGGTGTGGGCTATGCTCGGCGATGGTTTGCACCGCGGCACACCCACCTTCTACGCACTTGGCATGTTCCGGCTGCGGCCGGTTTCTGGCCAGCTTTCCCTGTTAGAAAAACGGAAGCCTGCGGCCTTGGCCCGAGCAATTGATCGCATTAACAACCGCTACGGCGAGGAGACGATTGTAGAAGGCGAGCTCATGCGTCTCGATGGATCTTTTGCTCCAGACCGCATCGGGTTCCGCAAAACCACCGGCGTTGATGTAGCACCAGAGGCCGAGGCTTTCTAGAAGATTTGCGCGAGCATGCCGACGAGGATGCCAATTGCGCTGCCGACGGTAATTTCCGCTGGGGTGTGGCCCCAACGTTCTGCGAGTACAGGGTAGGTATGCGACTGGGCAGCAGGGTGCTCTTTGACGAGGCGGTTAAGGATTTTGCCGTGCACGCCAATTTCCCGTCGAAAGCCAACTGCATCACGGATAGTAATGATGGCGAAGACCAGCGCGACAGCGAACGCGGCAGAGTTCCAGCCTGCAGCGTAGCCGACCATAGTTGCGAGGCAGGCGACGAAGGCGCCGTGCGAGCTGGGCATGCCGCCGTAGCTATCCCACATGTGCTTGAGGTCCAGGTTGCCCTTAATGTGGTCAAACCCGAGCTTCAGCACTTGCGTGCCAACGGCTGTGAGAATTGGTATGATGACCAGACTATAATCTTGCAGCATAGCTATGTACAGTATACATGCTTTCATTCTTGGCGTCGTACAGGGGCTCACGGAGTTCCTCCCAGTCTCTAGCTCGGGGCACCTGTTAGCCTTTCACGATTTCCTGGGTTTCGACCTCGCTGACAGTTTGAGCTTCGACGCCGCCTTGCACCTGGGTACGCTGGCTGCGCTACTCGCATTCTTCTGGCGGGATGTCATTGGTATCGTGCGGGGGTTCTTCAGTTCTCTACGGAAGTGGGAAGTGCAGACCAACCAGCAGCAAGCGTTTGCTTGGGCGGTCATTCTTGGGACTATCCCAGCTGGGATTGTGGGGCTAGCACTAGAGGATTGGATTGGGAAAAACCTTCGGAGCCCTTGGCTGGTGGTGGTGACGCTCGTTATTGGTGCATTTGGCTTCTGGATTGCGGAACGCTGGTATGCGAAGCAAACACCGAAGCAACCCCTGACGCTTCGTCGGGCAATCATCGTTGGCTTGGCACAGTGCGTTGCACTCATCCCTGGCATTTCCCGGTCCGGTGCCACAATCGTTGCAGGATTGGGCGTGAAGTTAGAACGCGGTATGGCCGCACGGTTCGCCTTCCTCGTTTCCCTCCCAGTCGTTGCGGCTGCGGGCACGCTCAAACTTCGGGAGCTCCTCCTGGCCGACCTCACCCGCAGCGAGCTCACGAGCATTGGCATTGGCGTTGCAACATCCGCGATCGTTGGGTACGTAGTCATTGCCTTCTTCCTCCGGTTCATCCAGCACCGCACGCTGGCTGTTTTCGCTTGGTACCGTCTTGCGGCAGCGGCAGTGCTTTCGTTGCTCCTCATTCTTCGGTAACGACGAGCAGTGCAGAAAAACCCTCGCGTTCGTGCGAGGGCTTCTCTTCTACATTTTCGGTGGAGGCTGATCTGGGGGTCTCTGTTCTGGCGGCTCTAAGTTCTGGTAGTACACGCTCAGGAAGATAACGCTTATGCCAATGATGCTCCACGGCCACCACAGGTAGGTGTTGTCGCAGAAGGTGCCAGCGTAGACGCCGAGCATCGCTGCCGTAAGGACAACTGGTGGGAGCCACCACCAGGCGAAGCGGCGTTTCCGCTGTAGGATTGAGAAGAACACGCTCAGCAGGATGATGTGCAGGATAATGAGGATGATAATCCAGGAATGCGCTGGGTTGTTGCAGGGGTCAGCTGTTGTTGATTCAGTGGAAAGCAATGTCTCTGGTTGGCTCTCAATGCCGGGCGTACGATCCACCTCTTCTGCTGCCACCTGCGGTACGCGGGCGACGGTCATTGGTTGGGCAACCGCGATTACCTCATCGGTTGGCTCGTCCACTGGGTTTCCCTGCACGATGAATGGTACGACATCGCTCAGGCCGTCCGCTTCGATAATGACATTGGTCTGGCCAGTGCTCTTGGCAACAATGCTTCCGTTCCCGTCTACCGTTGCAACCTCATCGTTCGTCGTCCGAATGGTTGCCTTCGGCGTAACAACGTTCCCTTTTGCGTCTGTGCCGTTCACCGTGAGGGCGGCGGTGTCGCCAGGATCGACCGTGAGTAACTCGGGGGTAACGGTAAGCGTCTTCAACATGCCTGGGGTGATGGTCACTGGCGTGCTATCCGTGAGCGTCCCGAGCGTCGCTACTACCATCCAGGTACCCGCAACCGATGGCGTGTACCCTTCGGCGTTCACCGTACCTTTCGGGTCAGTCGTTGAAAGGGTGACGTCCTTGCTGACGTCGAAGCCATTGCCTTGCTCATCAACCCCATAGATCCGTAGCGGGAGGTACCCATCAGCCGTCAGGGCCGTAGCTGTTGGTAAGACGTTCAGGCTGGTTGGCACCCCGTGGGTGACGGTGATGGCTGCACTAGCGCTCAGGCCCGTAATAGTAGCCGTAAGTGTCCAAGATCCCTGGCTAATGGCCGTAAAGGTGCCTCGTTGGCCAGGAATGCCCGTAAAACCACCCCCACTGAGGCTCCAGGTAGCCTGCTCGCTAACGTCAGCAGTAGTTGCGTCGTCAAATGTTGCCGTCAGGGTGAAAATCTGGCTCTGGCCGGCCGGCACGGTGGAAACCCCAGGGCTGAGGGTAATTGCCCTAATAACCGGGCTGGCAGCGAGCGCCGTAGGATTCGCCACCCAGAACAGGAGCGCGGCAAGGGTAAGGGAGACTATGAGAATTCGTCGCATGGGCATAAAGAAAAGGCTAGTAGTCTGCAAAAATCCTTACAAAAACCGGATAACCCACCAGGTGGGTTCGATTTTCGTGAATGATTTCTGATTACTACTAGCCCTCTAGATTTTGTAGGCTTTTTGGGGAAGACCGTTACCGGTCAGGTGTTGATAAAAACGTGATTGCATAACGAAAGAGCGGCGGTGTCAAGATCGGTGGGGTTTCTGAATGCCCATACGATCGTCCCTCCGAGAACGTGCGATGTGCGTTTACTAGCTTTTGAATGTAGGAGAAGTGTAGCAAAAGCCTGGCTGTAGGTCAAAAGACCTTCCTGGAGTGTGACAGGCTTTGGCCTTAAGCTTTACTGCCCAAGCACCCTTACAATTTGGCCAATACTCTGTAAGAAGTGGAACTTCAGGAGTAAACCCGTGGCCGCTATAGCGATGACTGCAGCGGTTTGGCCAATGACGTGGGTGTGCTGGATGCGGAACTTGATGAAGATGTTCATCCCTAAGGCCAGGAGCAAGAAGAAGAGGAATGCCAGGTAGAATCGGTCAGTGAAGGCAATAATTCGGCTCGTGAGGTCGTTCGTTTTGCTGGCTGTTGGGGCAACAGTCAGCTCTGGCTGGCTGGCCGCTTCGGGAGCACTTACGTCAGTCTGCGTTGGGGGGAGGGCTGTAGCAACGGTCGTAGGTTCTTGCGAGGTTACCCCAAGGGTAACCGTGGTTTTCGGGAGCTCTGTACCTGCTGCGTCCACGAGGATGAAGTGTTCAGTTACAGGTCCAAGCGCAGCAGGTGACTGCACTTTCCACTCAAAGCGGGCGATGTCGTTCGGGGCAACGTCTTCGGCGAGGGCACCGACGGCGCTGGTGCTGTCCCAACTACTATGGTGGAGCGTTGAATCGTGTTTGGTGGGCTCAGTAGTGACGAGACTGAAGTTGCCAGCCTTCCAGGTTTGTGCGCCAGTATTCCGGAACTCGGCCCATACGTCGACGCTCGTGTTCGGTGCAATCGTAACCGAGTCTGTGCTCTGTTGCATGAGTACGCCTGTTGGTGCTGGGGTTTCCTCAGCTTGCACTTGCGGCTTCGGTGTCGGCGTTACTGCAGGTTTCGGTGTCGGCGTCGTTGTCGTTTTCGGTTTCACGGTTGTGACTTTTGCCACCTGTGTCTTCTGCGCCACCTGCGTCCCGAACATTTCTACTAGGACCGTCGTTTTCATTCCATCCATTTCACCCGTGACAACAGCGACACCAACTTCTTTGTACCGCTTGTTCATGATGTTCTCTCGGTGAGTTGGGCTGGCCATGAGGGCGCTATGCGCCGCTTCGGGAGTGGTGAAATCAATTGCTAGGTTCTCTCCGGCCAAGGTGTAGTTGTAGCCAGTGCCGTCAATCCACGTCCAGAAGCGTTTGCCATCGGGCGTGGTGTGGGCAAAGTAGTTTCGGGCGATCATGTCTTTCGCCTTCCGTTGCGCAGCGAGGTTGAGCAAACGGTTCTCGCGTAAGGTTGCAACTTTCCCTTTCGTCCGAGATTCATTCGTTAAGGCAATAATTGTGCTGGAAGTGTACGCGGCAAACTCTGCGGTATTCGGGAAAGCAGCGAATAGGAAAATTGCACTGGCAACCTTTGCCGTGATGAGGAGGTACGCGTACACCCGCAGTGCTTTCGGCCGCAGCGCGTGTGGCTTGTGGTCGTTGCCTTCGTGCGGGATGAACCAGTGCTTCGCCTTGTGGGCGATCCGGTGGTGCAGCGGTTTCCTGGTTGTGGACGACGTGTTCATATGACCAGAGATAGTATCACAAAATTACTACCACGTCAAGTATACCGAGTTCTATTCCTATTGTCATGCCGGAGAGCACATCCGGCATCTCTGGGTTCTACAGGTGAACGACCAGATGTTTGTACGGTTCCAATTATTGAATCACGGTTCATCCACCTTTTCTGGCGTCAGAAAAGGTGGACCAAAAGACCGTTGGGGGCGAAACAACTCCATTTTTTGCATTACTCTCATTGTATTTCAATCAGCGTGGTTTCGCCCCCAAACCCCCGGACTACTAAAGTAGTTCCCCAATCACCACCAGACGTTCTTTGGTAGAGAAGAGTGGATGGCACGTGAACACCGTCAGCTGGTCTTCAAGCGTCGGTTCGGCAATGTCGGTATTCTCCCGTGGCACAATTTTCGTTTCCGACACGCGGTAGTCGTACTCTTTTCCCTGCCAGTACACGATCATTACGTCGTTCTTCTTCACCTTATCCAGTAGGTACAGGGTGAGGTTCGACGGTGGCCGGTAGCGGAAGCGGTGCGCAGACAGCACGGTATTGCCACCCAACTTCGGTGTTGAGGAATTTGGGATCCGCCATGCACCTTTCCACAGCGCACTATCACTCTCCTGGCCTTCCACAATGGGTAGGTTCACGCCGATCTTCGGGATGACCAAGCGGTTGTCTGGTGGACGGGTTTGATTCGTCACCTTTGCCTTCACGCGTTTGGTGGTCGGTAACGGGACATTGAGGGCTTGCCGGACGTTGGTGAGTAGCTGGATACCACCTTCGCCCGTTGTCGGCACAGCAATTGTGCCGTCCGGAGCAATGAGGTCACTCTCGTACGGAAACACTGGTGCCTCAGGCGTGCTCACTGGTCCAGCAAGCTTGTAGCGAAGAATGGGCCACAGCGGGTAGGAGAGCACAACGATACCGATACCAATGAGAAGGAAGCCCACCAGTCTGGTGAGCTTCCCTACTCTGGTACGACCTGGGTGCAGGTCAACCATAGTGCTTAGGCAATTGCGTTACCCGATTTCCGACGGGTGAGCGTGTAGCCAAGGATGATGAGTCCAAGTCCGAGGCCTGCAATGCCCAGGTCAGTTGCGCTCGCGCCGGTATCAATTGTTTCAGCGAGTACCCGGCCGCGCTTCACGTTCACGGGGACGCTGGCGGTCACCTTGCCGTGGTTGTCAGCTTGGGCAATAGCCAGGTTCTCGTAGGAGCCATTCGGTACGCCCGAGCCAACGGTGACCTGGTAGCTGACTTTCTTCGTCTCCCCAACTGCAATGTCACCGAGTTTCCACTCTTCCATAGTCAGGGTGGTACCTTTGAAGGTGAAGCCCGCAGGCAGGAGGTCGGTGAGGATGACGTTGATGGCGCTGCCCGTACCGGTGTTCTCTATTTCCACCGTGTAGGTGATGACGTCACCCGGGGCAACAGTCGACTTGCTCACCGCCTTGCGGAGCTGTAGCACAGGCGACGTTTCATCGCCGAGCACTTTGGGCACGCGGACTTCAACCGTGACCTTGGTGCTCACTTCCGACGCGTTGTCAGCTTTGGCTTTGGCCAGGTTGTCGTACGTGCCGGCAGCAGTACCAGGCGCGACGTTGACGGTGTAGGTGATTGTCTTCTCATCGCCCACAGCCATGTTACCCAGGTTCCAGGTGCCGGTCTGGCCGACGATGCTCGCGGCAGTCGGGCTGGTACTCACGAAGGTGAAGCCAGCTGGCAGCGTATCGGTCATCACGGCGTTGATTGCCGTATCCGTCCCGATGTTCTTCACCTTGACGGTGTAGGTAACAGGGTCGCCCGGGTTTACGATGGTCGCGTTCACCGTCTTGGTGATTTGCAGCTGCGGCGCGCTGGCTACGGTGAACGTTGATGTATCCTGCGCAAACTTCGGATCAGCGTTGTCTGCGGAAATTCTTGCCGTGTTCGTGACCGTCGTACCGTTCGCAATCGGAACAATGATGGTCGCCGTGTACGTAACGAATCCTGAAGCGTTCGGCTGCTGCGTCCCGTAGTTCCACATGATGGTTCGGGTTGCCGCGTCCCAGACACCACCGTTGCTGATGGAAGCGATGTTGAGAGTCAGCTGAGCAGGAATGATGTCCGTGAGGACAACGTTCGTCGCAATCGAATTGCCCGCCACGCTCCAGTCAATGCGGTAGTTGATGGTGTCCGTGGTCTGTGCAACACCCGTGCCACCGTGACCAACCTCGTGGTCATTGTACTTCGCAATGTCCAGCGTAATCCGCGGCGCGTTGCCGAAGATGAATCCGCATTGTGGATTTAAGTTAATTGCCGCAATGCTGAATTCACGGTCACATTGCGCGAGGGTATCGTACCCCGGCGTGACGGTTACCACGAAGTAGCCTGGGTTGCTTGGGGTAATTTGGTCCCACTTGGCCTTCACTTCTTCCGTCAGGTAGTAGGTACCGATGTTCACACCGGTGAACTCGTAGTACCCGTTGGCATCCGAAGTCGTGGTGTACGCGATCGGGCCAGTTTCGCTACCCGTGCGCAGGTTGAAGGTCCAGTTAGCCAGACCATTCTCTGTACCATCCCAAATGCCGTTGCGGTTCACGTCCTCGAATTTGTTGCCCGTCACGCGGCCTGGCTGGTCGTCGTTGGTAATAGTGCAGTACTTCGTTTCCCCAACGTTGATGGTGCCCGAGCAGTCTTGGCCCAGGGTCTTGGCGTAGCCGAAGTAGAAGTTCTCGTCCACGTTGTACGCGCCAGCATCCAAGGCAACATTCGTACCATTCTCGTCTCCAGCGAATGATGCCGGAGTCGCGTTGACGCCGGTTACGTTGAGGGTGAAGTCACCCGCAACTGCTGTGCCGAGGTTGTCATTTATGACGTGCTTGGTCACCACCAGCTTCGGCTGAATGTCGTCGTTGGTGATGGTGCACGTCGCCGTGTCTGCCAGACCAAGCGTAATTGACGAGCCGGTTACTGGTTGGCCACCGTTCTTCACGCAGCTCCAGTCCGAAGCAGCGTAGCCGCTCGGGCCAGTGGATTCGGACAGGTTGTACGTGCCAGCATTGAAGGTTGCACCGCTGACGACGTCTGTGCTGCCTGCAGCTCCTGGCCCAGAGAGTGTACCGGCATTTCCGCCATCCGCTGTGAGGGTCCAAGCTGATTCAACTTCTGTTCCACCATTGCCGTTATCAACAATCTTGTTGAGCGTCAATGATGGCGCAATGTCGTCGTTGGTGATAGTGCAGGTTATGTTCTCACCCTCATCCAATGTTACTGTGCCGTTCAGTGCGCTCGGGCACTTCGCGTCACCCGTGAGTGAGACGAAAGAGTAACCAGCTAAACCTGCTTCGTTCAAGGCGATTGGCGAATTCGCTGCGACTGCTAATGTGTCGCCAGAATCTACTGCAGTACCGCCAACAGTCAGACCGAAGTCATTCACCCCAGCAGTACCGCCGTTGTTCGTCACCACTATTTTGTTCAGCGTAATTGTTGGAGCGATATCATCGTTGGTAATGGTGCAGGTCGCTGTTTGCCCTTCGGTAAGGGTAATTGCACCCTTGTCGAATGATCCACCGACACAGTTCCAGCTTGAAGCATCGTAGCCACCGGGGCCAGTTTCCGAAAGCGTGTAGGCGACTTTCGCCATTACGGTTTTTGGACCAACTGTAGCTTTGTTGAGATTGGCGTCTTGGACACCAGTCTCACTGAAGCCTTGGTTACCAGTCGCCGTGAGCGTCCACTCTGAAGCTTGGTTGTTGCCACCATTGTCGTTCGTTATCTGCTTCACCAAGGTGAGTTGCGGCGCAATGTCGTCGTTGGTGATGGTGCAGGTAATGTCCTCACCTTCGTCCAGCGTAACCGTTCCACCCAAGACTGCCGGGCACTTCTGGTCGCCCGTTAGGGAGACGAAGTCGTAGCCGAACACTTGCGTTTCGTTGAGGGCATACGCGGTGTTGGCGTTCACGGGGTACGTGACGCCAGACAGCGCGGCGTTACCACCAATGGTCAGTTGGAAGTCGTTTGGCTGCGCAGTGCCACCATTATCAGTAACGACGTTCTTCACTAAGGTAATTAACGGTGCCTGATCATCGTTGGTGATGGTGCAGGTAATGTCTTCGCCCTCGTCGAGGGTAGCAGTGCCGCCGAGCACGGCCGGGCACTTCGCGTTACCCGTCAGGGAAACGAAGTCGTAGCCCGTCAGCTGCGTCTCATTTAACGCGTACGCTTGGTTTGCGTTAACGGTCATTGGCACACCTGAGAGCGTAGCTACCCCACCGATGGTCAGCTGGAAGTCGTTCGGTTGGGCGTTGCCACCATTATCGTTGATGACGTTCTTCACCAACGTGATCGTCGGTGCCTCATCATCATTCGTGATGGTGCAGGTAATGTGCTCGCCCTCATCTACCGTTACCGTGTCACCGAGGCTTCGTGGGCACTTCGCATCGCCCGTGAGCGAAACGAAGCTGTACCCTTGCACTTGGGTTTCGTCCAAGGCGTACGGGGTATTGGCTTGCACTGGCATGGCCACGCCCGAGAGGGTGGCGTTGCCGCCAATGGTCAACTGGAAGTCGTTGGGCTGGGCATTACCGCCGTTGTCATTGGTAACGCTCTTGACCAGCGTGATGGTCGAAGGCTGGTCATCGTTGGTGATGGTGCAGGTCTTGTCATCAGCGAGTGCCAGCGAGACATTGCCCTGCGCGTCGCAGTCGCCAGTGATTGTGCCGGTGTAGCCCGGTTGGGTAACCGTCGCTTCACTAATCACGTAGTTGCCAACGTTGTAGCCATTGGTTACACCCGAGACAACCTGGGTGGCGTCAACGAACAGGTCGAAGTCGCTAATGACGGCATCACCACCGTTATCGTTCACGACAATCTTCGTCACGGTGAGTTTCGGCTGGATGTCGTCGTTGGTGATGGTGCAGGTTACCTCGTCACCGCTGTACACCGTGCCGCTGCAGTTTGCACCGAGCGTCTTGGCGTAGCCTGGGAAGGCAAGCTCATCCACGCTGTACGCACCGGCGTTGAGGGTAACGGTCGTACCGTTCTCATCACCGGGGAAGCTGTTGTCCGAGACGTTGTTCCCGCCAACGGTCATGGTGAAGTCATCGGCAGATGCCGTGCCACCGTTGTCGTTAATCACGTGCTTGATGACCGTGAGCTTCGGGGTCTTGAAGTTGACGAACGTGTATTCCTTATCCTGACCGCTCACTGCGGTAAACGAGAACTGCGTAGGCGTGAGCGCTTGGTACACGTTGGCGTCAAAAATTTCTTTCACGGTATAGTCCGCCGGCCCAAGGTTCGTCCACGTGTAGGAGCCGTTCACGTCGGTCACCTGGGTGTCGAACAAGTTACCGTTCTTCCACAGCTCAATGGTCCAGCCGCTCTTCGACGTCTGGTCGCCACTGGTTTGTGTATTACCGTCTGCATCCATGAGCTTATTCACCTTGAGGTCGATGCCCTGGAAGTTCGTGAAGTCGCGTTGCTCATCTGTGCCTGAAGTTACCGGCACAATGTAGCCAGCGATGAGCGGGGAGATTGCCCACCAACCCTGCTGCAGCGTTTCGGCCACCGTGTAGGTGCCGGCAGTGAGGCCGGTGAATTCGTAGAATCCATTGCCATCCGTGGTATCGCACACTGGCGCGGCTCCACCGGTTAAGCAAATTTCCCATCCCGGCAAGGTGTTCTGGAGCGTGTCGTACTTGTAGCCAGAGATGCGGCCGAGCTTGAAGTTGCCGAATATGATAGAGGTGGTGGTGTTCTTCGTCACCCCGATATTCACTACTGGGTTTGGCGTGGTGTTGGTCCAGCCAGCACCAAGGCTTTCGGTCGCAGTGTACGTACCCGTTGGTACGTTCTCGAACGAGAAGTAACCTTGCGCGTCAGTTGTGTCAGTCCAGCCATTCGAAAGCGTGACGAGCACGCCTGCGATGACCGGCTCACCTTGGTCCCATGTACCGTCGCCATCGAGGTCGTTGAACTTGTAGCCATCAACTTTGCCCGTGTCGCGGGTGTTGGTGAGCGTGCAGGTCTTGTGCTCGCCGTTCGCGATGGTCAGCGTGCCCTGGGCGTCGCAAGCCCCAGAGTAGGTGAGGGTGTAACCAGTTGGACCCGATTCCGTGACTGTGTACGTACCCGCGAAAACAGCGTTCGTCACCCCAGGTGTGTCCTGGCCAGCGAAGGAGAGCGGCGTTGGGCCAGCAACGTTCATCGTCCAGCTGGATGCTGGCTCGTTTGAACCAACGACGTGCTTGATGACTGTTAGTGAACCAGTGTCTCTTGCGTTGCAGAAGATAAGCTGAACGGTGTCGCGTTCTGGTACTGTGACCGAAGCCGGGAGCGTGGTGCCCTCTGGATTTGTACAGCTAAATTGCGAAGCGCCGACGCTATTCGCGGTGTACCAACCAGTGAAGTGGTATCCAGCCACTGCGCCGTCATTCTCGGTAACCGTGTGCGAGCCACTAGCAATCCAGTCGGTGAGTGTCCCCATTTCCCGGGCAGGAGATTCAGCGTCCAAAGCCCAGCGGAAGCCGAGCGTGTTCGCGAGATCTTTGTCGATTGTGTACGTACCTCTGCCGTCAACATCTAATGCTTTTGTCACTTTAAGTCGGCCCACGTTGAACGTGTTGGTGAACGTGCAGGTAACATCTTCACCGTCGCGTAGGGTGAAGTCTGCGTACGATTCAAGCGCGAGGTGGTCGTACCCTGGGGCAAAGCTTCCTATTGAGCTCGTGCACACCATTTGCGTGTCGTACTTGGTGTTTCGAGCCTCGCTAATTTTGTAGTAACCCGTCGTTGCAGATGGGTACACCTTCTGTCCGTTATCGCCGAGAGCGAAGGCATCTGCTGCTGTGCCGCTGAGCGTAAAGTCAAATGTCGACGGATCGTTCGCGTCAAGCGCGTTCACAACATCCTTAATGATGGTAATTGAACCCGCGTCGATCGCATTGCAGAAGGTAATTGCGGTTGTTGCATCTTTTGCAACGGAAATTGCCGCAGTTGCGCTAGTTCCCTTTGGGTTGGCACAGGAGTACTGCGTATCGCCCGTGGGGTACCACCCCACCACGTGGTAGCCAGGAATGCTGTCTTCGGTAACGTTATGCGCGCCCGTAGCTACGCTGTTGGCCGTGGTACCCATGTCCCGCGCCGGTGTCTCGGCATCCATGCCCCAGTCAAAGTCAAGCACGTTCGCTTCGGTGTTGCCGCCTTCAAACGTACCGTCACCGTTCGCGTCAACTACCTTGTTGACGGTCACAGCCCCGACGTCTGCGCTGTTGCTGAAGGTGCAGGAAATATTTTCACCTTCAACCATTTCAATTGTCGCAGTTCGTGTTGCTGCACTACCCGAGCTATTTGCAGTCGGGTCGGTGCATACAACGTTATCTAGTATCCAACCTGCGAGCGCAGTTTCCGTGACGGTGTACGCTGCAGCACCCGTGTTATCATCAGTGAAATCCGTAATGCCAGAGAACACCTTCGTGTTCGCTGCTGTACCGTCATCGACGAGTGAGAAGCCATTGCCGAGGTTGGTGGTGTACGCAAAGCTCTGCGCGCCTTCTGGTGTCGCCTGCTTTACGATTGTCACCGATCCTGGGTAGATAACTGCAGCTGCAGCGAGCGACCGATCTTGGTTACCGCCTGCACCATCAAGGTCAATGAGGCGCGTGTGGTACGGGGAGCCAGAAATGGCAACTGCAGAGTTATCGTTCCCCCAATCGGTACGAGTGGCAATGTGACCACCCCAAGCGAGTACAGGATTGGCCTGCGCGGCATTGAAGGTAATTGTTATGCGTGCAGACTTATCACCAGTAAATCCGGCGCCAGTGGGGTACGAGTACGCGCTCACGCCGCTGATAGTGCCGCCGAAGAGGGTGAAGTTCCCGGCAACTGGCGTTACCCCCGCTCCAGAAACTTGTGGGTCAACGGGAATTGGGAAGGTCGTTGGCGTACCGCAACCAGTAACCCCAAGGCATGGGTTCGCATCAGCCACGGTGCGGTTGTAGGTCGTAATGTAGTCTAGTGCGTGCTTATCAGCTTTCGTTGTATCCCACTCGATGACGACGTTGTGTGTGCCAATCGAAAGGTTGTCCAGCAAGAGTCGGTAGGGGACAGAATCACCTTCTAAGTATACCGATTTGCTTTCATTCACATTGCCATTAACCCATTCGTTTGCAGCTGTTGCACACCCAGTGGTGTTGGGTGATGGTGCTTGATCGTTCGCGCACTGGTCAAGGTTTGCCGATGGATTGGCTGCTTTTACAGCACTTGGCTGCAGCAAAACACCCACCATGCCCGTGTTGACCACAATGGCCAAAGTGGAGAGAACGTTCAGGGTCTTCCAAGCACGGCGCTTGAGGACCTTCGGTTTTATGAAATTCGCCATAGAGATGACGGTTAAGAAAGTAAAAAAATGCGAAATTGTGAGGGTGCCTGGTAATGGCAATTGATATTTGATACGAAAAAATGGCTAAAATTAGCCAAATTTGGTAGATTTTCCCCTTCCGCTTTTTCCGTGAGGCAATTGCGCATGGGTTGGAGGTAATACCGCAGTGAAAGCTCCCATTTATAGCGTAGACCCTAGCTTCTGTCAACATATGTTACAGCGTGTCGCTGCAACTATCACTAATTTAACAGGAGTTTACCCCTCCAGGAAAACTCTGTAAAGCGTGGGTTTACCTTGGACCAATTAGTAAAAAATGTCAAGATATTACAATAATATATATTACTTTTGTCAATACACGAAAAAGCCCCCAATTATGGGGACTTTTTGAAGATTTTAGTAAATCTTAGAAAGTCGAGTCCTTAGCGGGTTAGAGGTCCCGAAACAAGTTCGGGACGGCAAAAGGACTCAGAAATCCCAGTTCATATAAAAACGACCTCCATAGCGGAGGTCGTTTTTGAATCCTTGAGAATCCTAGAGAATGGAGTCTTTTGCCGCTTTTGCGACTCGGAACTTCACCACGGTTTTGGCCGGGATGTTGATCTCCGCGCCGGTGGCTGGGTTGCGGCCCTTGCGCGCTGCGCGGTGCTTCTTGAGCAGTTTGCCCAAGCCTGGAAGGGTAATTTCACCCTTCTTCGCTTCGGCATATGCCGTGCTTACGATCAGGTCCCAGAGGGCTGTGACCTCTTTCTTGCTGTGTCCAGACTTCTCCGCCAGGAGGGCGATGAAGGCAGACTTGCTCATGCCTTTTGCCATGGTTTCATGGGGTTAGGAACGAATGATGCAAAGACTATAGCATATTCCTAAGGAAACCGCAGGTTTTTTTGCAAGAGGCCTAATTTTCCTAAGTATTTACATGTTTTTTGCCTTTTACGTTGGATTTATCCACAGGCAAAAACAGGATATTTTCCAAATAATCTTAAATTCCTGCGTACACTTTGACCCGTGCACAGCTGACCTCTACAATGAGTGCATGTCCAAAGCTAGTCCTGTTGATTTACTCACCCGCGGCGTAGCCGACCTCATTGTTCGGAAGGATTTAGAGAAGCTCTTGGCAAGTGGGAAGAAGCTGCGAATAAAGCATGGCGTTGACCCGACGAAATCAGACCTCCATCTTGGACATGCTGTCATATACCGGAAGCTCCGGCAGTTCCAAGACTTGGGTCATACCGTCATTTTTCTTGTGGGTGACTTCACTGCCCGCTTTGGCGACCCGACAGATAAGGCGAAGTCAAGAACCCTGCGTACGAAGGCAGAGGTAGAAGAAGCAGCAAAGTCGTACATCGAACAGGTTGGTCGAATTCTCGATAAGAAGAAGCTAGAAGTTCGGCGGAACAGTGAGTGGTACGAAGACATGAAAGCCGAAGAGCTGCTGCGAATCATGAGTAACTTCACCGTGGCACGTATGTTGGAGCGAGATATGTTTACCAAGCGTATGAAAGCTGGTGAAACAATTGGCCTCCATGAGCCAGTGTACCCAGTATTGCAGGCGTACGATTCGGTCATGCTGAAGTCAGACCTGACGGTGATTGGATCCGACCAAACGTTCAATGAACTCCAAGCACGTCCGCTGCAGGAATTCTTTGGCCAGAAACCGCAGCAGGTGATGAGTATGCAAATCCTCGTCGGTACGGATGGCAAGCAGAAGATGAGCAAGACACTCGGGAATGCTATTCGCTTACTCGATACACCTGAAGATACATTTGGAAAGATTATGTCGCTCCCTGACGCGGTAATGCCAAGTTATGCTGAGCTCCTCACCGACCTTGAAGCAATAGAATTCTTTGAACCAACAAATCCTCGAGCAACGAAGGTGAAGCTCGCTAAGGCAATTGTAGAAGAATTTCATGGAGCGAAAGCCGCTGTAACTGCGGCGCAACACTTCGACCGCGTTATTACGAAGAAGGAAGCGCCGGAAGAGATGCCTGAAGTACCTTTCACACCAGGACAGTCAGCGGCACATCCTCTCGCTTCTCATTTTGGAATGTCCGTTTCAGCAATTCGTGGGACAATTGAACAGGGTGGTATTACCTACGAGGGCAAGATACTCAAGAACCCCAACGAACCAGCGAAGCCTGGTGTCTACAAGAAAGGCAAGCGCCACTACGTAAGGTTGAAAAAGAAATAGACATCTGGTAGCCTTCGAAAGACCGTGGGTCGGTACCGAAGTGGTCAAACGGGGCAGACTGTAAATCTGCTGGCCTTGCGCCTTCGAAGGTTCGATCCCTTCCCGGCCCACCAACTCGTCTTGCCCGATGCATTACGTGAGAGACGTGCATGTGCTTGTACGCAACAAACCCCTCAAAATTTTGAGGGGTGTTGAAGGTGCTTACCGAGAGGACATGAGCGGTTCAACGTAGATGCCTACGTAGCCTTCTTCGTCGGTCTTCGGTGCGCCGACGATGACGTGGCAGGGTTCGGGGAATTTGAGTTTCCCAGACATCAGTTGCTGCTGGACATCTTTTCGACCCTGCTCTTTCTGCGTCTCTGGCACGTCGAGAATGTGCCTCGGTTCTTGGCGCATGGCTCTAACCTCCTTGTGTATTTTGTGCATGGCAGAGTAGCTTTGTGTGCCGAAGATGTCAACGGTGAAGTGTGCCCTGGAGGGTTTACCCAGCACCACTTTTACCTGGCAGATAGTAAGCACCAGTAGAACAGTTTTTTAAGAAGCATACCAGTGAAAAACTCAAGAATTGAAAAGTGGTGCTGGGTTGACAAAAACCTTCATTTTTCGTACGGTAGGTGAGCCTACGTTAACAAGACGACTGCCCTCCTACGCGTAAAGCTTTGGAGGGAGGAAAGTCCGAACACCGACCTACGCCAAGGCTTCGGCCGGCAAGCCCTCGAACACTATCGTCGGTTTACCAGCCGAAGCCAAGAAACGAGGTCATGGAGAGTTGCTAACGGCAACCGGGAGTAAGACATCCAAAGAGTCCTCGCGAGTTTTTGGATGGACCAAGCCCAGGGAAAGTGTCCTGCAGCAATGCGGGATTCTGGCAGGTGATCGAAAGGTCATCTGCGAGAGCAACAGAGAGTATACCGCCGATGGCTTCGTCGCAAGGCGAGGAACAGGTAAGGGTGAAACCGTAGGGTAAGAGCCTACGATGGTGGCTCGTGAGGGTCACCGTGGTAAACCCTCTCCGGTGCAAGGCCAAGTAGGTCCCGCAGACGCGGGACGGGTTGGCTGCTAGAGGCGCGCAGCAATGCGTGTCCCAGAGAGATAGTCGTCATCCCGCCGTAGGGCGGGACACAGAATTCGGCTTACCAGTTACCGTAGGCACTAGTGAACATCACCAGACGTGGTGTTCACTTTACTCAATACGTCATGCGACGACTCGACATCATCACCGCTGCGATCTCTGTGCCACTGGATTTCGCCATGGTGCTCCTGGCAGCACTTACGGCGTACAGTTTGCGGTTCAGCGGGAACATTGAAGTGCTACGGCCAGCGATTGCCGAGTTGCCATCTGGCGAATTCTTCGCTCTCTCTTTCGGCATCGCATTCCTGTGGGTGCTGTGCATGGCCATTGCTGGGCTGTACTCGTTCCGCCGTCGCCAAGCAATAGCGGACGTCGGCCGGATTATTCTGGCGTCGTCAGCAGCAGTGACGACCATCATCATTACCATCTTCTTCCGTCGAGAGCTTTTCTCGTCGCGTTTCATTGTGCTCGCCGGTTGGTTACTGGCCATTCTCTACATCACTATTGCTCGGCTGCTGGTTCGGGGTATTGTTGGCATGCTCAAACGCCGAGGCATTGGCTTGCAGAAGCTCGTCGTCATAGGAACGGGCAACGTTGCCGATCAAATCGTCACCGACTTGTACGCCGGCCGTCGAGAGGGGTACGTACTCGTCGGACGGATTACTGATTTCTCTGCTGAGAATCATGCGCAGCTCGATGCGATCATTGCCGAGAAGAAACCAGACGCCATACTCCTAGCGAGCGCATCACTCCCCCAGGCCGACCTCCTCGTTTTGCTCAACATGAGTGAGCAGCAGCACCTGGACTTCGCGTACGTTGCCGACCTCTTCGCGACGCACGCGGGTCACTTGGAGGTGCGGACGATGTTCGGCCAGCCGGTCGTGGAGGTGAAGCGGACGAAGCTGGACGGCTGGGGTAGAATTTGGAAGCGAACATTCGATATCTTCCTCGCCGCGATCCTCTTACTCATCCTCCTTCCATTCTTCATCATCTTCGGTTTCCTCATCGTTCTTGATTCCCGTGGGCCAATTTTTGCACGGCTCGTCCGCATTGGGGAGCGGGAGAAGCAATTCACCCTGGTGAAGTTCCGCTCGATGATCCAGAATGCGCACGCCTTGAAGCCAACGCTCATGGATAAGAACGAGCGCGGTGACGGGCCACTCTTCAAGATGGCACACGACCCACGCGTCACCCGTGTTGGCCGGTTCCTGCGACGCACGAGCATAGATGAGCTGCCGCAGCTCTGGAACGTGCTGCGCGGACAGATGAGCCTAGTTGGGCCGCGGCCCCACGAACCTGAAGAAGTTGCGCGCTACCAGCCGTGGCACAAGAAGCTCCTCACCATCAAGCCCGGCATGACCGGCATGGCGCAGGTGAGCGGCCGAGCCAGCTTGAGCTTCGATGACGAAGCGCGGCTAGATATTGCATACCTGGAGAACTGGTCCTTCGCGACTGACCTGATGATCCTGCTTCGCACTCCACGCGTCGTGTTCTCTCGGCGCGCTGCCGTTTAACCGTATGCGCATCGCCCTTGTCCACGAGTACCTGAATCAGCTTGGTGGCGCCGAACGTGTCCTGGAAGCGCTGCACGAACTCTACCCGAACGCCACGGTCCACACCCTCGTCCACGACAAGGCGAAAGTTGGGGATACGTTCAAGGACTGGAACATCGTTACCTCGATCATCGAACGATTGCCTGGTGGGAAGAAGCGGTACAAGTGGTACTTGCTGGCAATGCCCGCGGCAATTGAGAGCTTCAACTTCAACGGTTACGACGTTGTCATCTCTGACGCGTCGGCATTTGCCAAAGGTATCATCGTGCCACCGGGTACACTGCACATATGCTACTGCCATACCCCGACGCGTTACCTCTGGAGCGACGCGCATACGTACCCGACCGAAGTACGTGTACCGCGTCTCGTTCGGAAGGTTTTGCCATTCGCACTTAACTACCTGCGCACGTGGGACCGGCAAGCAGCAGACCGCGTCGATCTATTCATTGCGAATTCGAAGTTCGTCGCCCAACGCATTCACAAGTACTACCGCCGAACAGCGACGGTCATCTACCCACCGGTCGACACGTCCAAGTTCAGCATTAGTCCTAACCTGGGGAACTACTACGTCATGATGGGTCGCCTGCGGCCGTATAAGAAGTTCGACCTCGCCATCCAGGCATTCAACGCCCTGAACATCCCGCTGAAGATCATTGGCGTAGGTGAGGAAGAGGAGGCACTGCGGAAGCTCGCCAAACCGAACATTGAGTTCCTCGGCTACGACGTTGACCGCTCGGCAGTCATTTCCAAATCCCTTGGATTCATCAATCCGCAGGTTGAGGATTTCGGCATTGCCCCAGTGGAGGCCATGGCCTGCGGTCGGCCGGTCATTGCCTACCGAGCCGGCGGCGCGTTAGAGACCGTCATCGAAGGGGAGACCGGCGCATTCTTCGACGAGCAGACGTGGGAATCGCTCGCCGACACGATTATCCGCTTGAAGCCCAAGCAGTTTGACCCGCAGGCAATCCGCCGACACGCGCAGACGTTCGATAGTACCGTCTTCAAGAAACAGATAGCCGATTTCGTCGATAGAGCGTACGCGCAGTACCGCAGCACGGGCCGCGTAGACACCCTCCAGAACCCGTAGTACACTCACGCCTATGCAGTTTCTCCACACCCTCACGCTCGCCTGGCGGTACCGCTGGCTCATCCTGGTCGTCATTCTCATCCCCACGGTCATCGCGGTGGGTTTCGCTGCGACCCGTCCGGTTACGTACACGACGTCAATTTCGTTCACCGTGAACCGTATCAACAAGCAGGACGTGAAGGAGTACCAGTATGACGGGTACTACGCACTCCAGGCATCTGACCTTTTCACGGAAACCGTGGTGAGCTGGTTCCTCACGCCGTCGGTCATTGTGGAAATGTACGACGCAGCAGGCGTACCAGCGAATGTACAGGATCTCTCGAGCCTCACGGCCCGGTTCAAGATTAAGAAGTACTCGTCGCAGAACCTGGGGGTGACGTTCACGTCTTCATCCCGAGCAGATGCGGAGAAGCTTGCGGCTGCTGTGGTGAAGACCGTAGAAGGCAAAGCATCTAGACTCAACCAGTCCGCTGACCGGAAGGCGCTCTTCGAGGCTGTGGGGTCCAAGCCGGTTACTGTGGAACGGAATCGCCAAATTCCTCTGGTGGGCGTCGTTGGTTTCGTTTTCGGCGTGTTCCTGTCTGTACTCATCACCGGGCTGCTGGGCGCGCTCCGGGGGAGTCGTCCGCAGCACGTGGTTTCATCGTAGAATTCTTCCATGCGCCTTGGCATAGACCTGCGCTGCATGACCGAAGGCGAGGCGGGCGGTATTGCCGTGTACGCGCGTGAGCTCACGAGCCGGCTTTCGGCGTTGCTCGGGTCTGGGAACGTTGCCGGCGTGGTCACTGGAGCGTCTCCAGTTGCGCCCCAGGTTCCTTTCGCGGTGAAGCAACTGCGCGTTCCTAATAAATTTCTGAACGCCTCGTTCATTACGGTCCGCTGGCCGCACCTCGATCGTGCTGTGGGGGCAGACGTCTTCTTCGCGCCAACGCTGAAGTACCTTGGCCTTACGGCAGCAACGCCGCTCGTCCTCACCTTGCACGACCTCTCGTTCATCGAGCACCCCGAGTACTTCACGTTCCGTCAGCGTATCTGGCACCATGGCCTCCAGGTCCGCTGGCTGCTAGAGCGGGCGACGAGGATTATTGCCGTGTCGGAGCATACAGCCGACGATGCACGTCGACTCTTCCCGTTCACCGCCGAGAAGCTTCGGGTCATCCACTCTGGCGCTGATCACGTGCAACCTGGCCCGCACGCGCCACTGCCTGCACTGCCATCGGCGTACCTCCTCGCTTTTGCGCCGCGGGAAGCGCGGAAGAACATCGCCAACCTACGCCGTGCGCACACGCTCGCGTTTCCGCAGCACAACGTGCCGCTCGTCCTGGTTGGATCAGGGGCTGGGGAACCAGCGGCAGGTATCGTGCCCATTCCGTACCTCTCAAATGCCGAGCGGTGGCAGGCGGTGGCGAACGCAACGGCATTCATCTACCCATCGGTGTACGAAGGCTTCGGCTTCCCGCCACTGGAAGCCATGGTGCTTGGCGTGCCCGTCATTGCTAGCCACGTCACGAGCATCCCCGAGGTCGTCGGCAACGCAGCGCTGCTCGTTGATCCTTGGGATCCGCAGGATATTGCGCGGGCGATGGTGACGTTGGCCCGTGACAGCGTGCTCCGCGACCGCTACAGTGCGCTCGGGAAGGATCGTGTGCGGCACTTCACGTGGGATGCGTGCGCCCAGCAAACCGCCGTCGTCATTCAGGAAGCATACGCCTATGCGCATCGGCATTGACGCCAGGTTCTACGGCAGCCTTGGGAAAGGTCTCGGTCGCTACACCGAGCGGCTCATTACGTACCTGGAGCAGATTGTGTCGGCAGATGAGTTCGTCGTGTTCCTGCGGCAAGAGAACTGGGAGCACTACACACCCGCGAACCCGCGGTTCACCAAGCAGCTCGCCGATTACCGTTGGTACGGCTTCGCCGAGCAGCACCAGATGCCGCGCCTCATCCGTCGAGCTGGCATCGACCTCATGCACTACCCGCACTTCAACGTGCCAATCCTGGCGCCGACGCCGTTCATCGTTACCATCCACGATCTCATCCTTACGCACTTCCCCACGCGCCGGGCAACAACCCTGGGTCCGCTCACGTACTGGATGAAGCAGCTTGCCTACCGCGTTACCTTGAGCCGCGCCGTCTCACGCGCTGCGCACATCCTCACGGTTTCGAATTTCACCAAGCAGGATATCCAGCAGTACTTCGGTTACGACCCGAAGAAGATTACGGTTACCTACGAAGCTGTAGACTCCCTTCCCGCTCCGGCGACCGACGACGCGGCACTCGTGCGCGGCGTTGGTATAGCCGGACAGTACGTCCTCTACGTCGGGAATGCCTACCCACACAAGAACCTAGAGCAGTTCATTGCCTTCCTCAACGCGCTGCCACCCAAGTTCGCCAACCTCTCGCTCGTCGTGGTATGCAAGTCAGATTACTTCTTAGAACGTTTCCGCGCCCAGGTGCTGGAGGCGGGGTTAGGTTCCCGCGTCATATTTCCAGGCTACGTCAACGATGCTACGTTGGGCGCGCTGTACCGGCAAGCTCACGCGTACGTGTTCCCCAGCTTGTATGAAGGTTTCGGCTTACCACCCCTAGAGGCTATGGCGCAGGGGACACCGGTCATCTCATCGAACGCGGCCTGCATGCAAGAAGTGCTGGGGAACGCGGCAATCTACTTCAATCCCAAAGACGTGCGTGGTATGCTAGCCGCGCTGGAACGGCTGGAAGATGGAGCGTTCCGGCAAGCAAAAATTCTCGCTAGCAAGCAGTGGATTCAGCGCTACTCCTGGCGCGCACTCGCCGAGCAGACCAACGCGGTGTACCATAGAGTATCACCCAACCACACATGAACAGGCAGTACCAACATGACGACATTCCCGAGGAGAACATCCTCGACCTCCGCGCACGACCGAGCAGCACGGCTGCTTCCCCGAACCAGCCGAAGAAAGTGCGGCACGTAGACTTCCTCTCGCTCGTCGAAGACAGCGAGCAGGCGGTGAGCAAGAAGTTCCATGGTTTCTTCCACCGTGCTGCACGTCCAGAGGCAGTGAAGCAAATGCCGCCAGCACCACCGTTCCAGTCTGGAGCGAGCGCGCCATTGCCAAAATCTGGTCGCGTTTTCTCGGTGGCTTTTGGGCCGGCCGTTCGGTTCGCCCTCGTCGCCCTCCTCCTGACTGCCGGTGTTGCCGGAGCGCGGATGATTGGGAACGTGCAGAAAGCCAAAGGTGAAGTCTTGGGTACGTCGGCGCAGGCTTTGCAGCAGCTCGTCGCTGCGGGTGCTGCAGCGCAGGGCTTGCAGTTCGGCACGAGTAAGGATGACCTGCGGGCAGCGCATGATGCCTTCACTGCTGCCGAACAGCAGCTCATGAACGTCGCCGGGGCGTTGAAGAACGTTCCGGGTGCCGGGCAAGTTGCGCGTGCGCAAGCCTTGCTCCAAGCGGGCCAGGCAATAACCGATGCGGCGACCAAGCTGGCGACGAGCGCTGAAGTTCTGATTGCGCCGAGCCCGACGACGCCGCTCCTCGCTGTGGTTGAGCAGTTCCGCACGTCGCTTGGGCCAGCCGTGGCAGACCTCGACCGTGCGGCGACGCTCCTGCAGACCGTGCAGGCGAGCGATTTACCCGAGGCGTACCAGCAGACCTTTGCCGATATCCAGAGCCAGCTCCCGAGCCTGCAGTTCCAGTTCGACCGTCTGCAGCACCTCGGCACGTTCCTCAACTTCTTCCTCGGTGCCGAAGGGGCAAGCCATCGGTACCTCTTCGCATTCCAGAACACCAACGAGCTTCGGCCGACGGGCGGATTCCTGGGGAGCCTGGCTATCGTCGATGTGGTCAATGGCGCGATTGTGAAAGTGGAAGTGCCGTCGGGAGGCGTGTACGACCTGAGCGGCCAGACGGCGATGCGCGTCATTGCCCCGGCGCCCGTGCAGCTGGTGCAAGCCAACTGGAACTTGCAGGATGCGAACTGGTTCCCAGACTTCGCCACGTCGGCCAAGAAAGTTCTGCAGTTCTACGACAGTGCTGGCGTACCACCCGTTGATGGTGTCGTTGCCATGACCCCTGCTGTCCTCCAATCTTTCCTTGCGCTGACTGGCCCGGTGGAAGTTCCCGAAGTGGGCGAGACGTTCACCGCCGAGAACCTCACGAGCAAACTCCAGGAGGTCATTAAAGACGCCGAGAAGGTGGACTACTCCAAGCCGAAGTTGGTCATGGGCTACCTCACGCCGAAGATTCTGGCCCGGGCGCTCACGCTGCCGCAGGAGCAGCTCTGGCAGCTGCTTGGCACTATGCAGCAGCACCTCATTAGCCGGGACATTCAATTCTACTTCACCAATGCCGAGCAGCAGCAACTCACCCGAGACCTCGGTTGGGCAGGGGAGCTACGGAACTCGAACAAAGACTTCCTCGCCATCAACCGTGCGAACCTCGGCGGCGGTAAGACCGACGGCGTGGTCGAGGAAGTAGATAGCCATGACGTGACTATTGCCGCAGACGGTACCATCACTGATACGCTGACGATCATTCGTAAGCACAATGGCATTGCGCGTGATGCATTCACGGGTGACCGGAACGTGGCGTATATCCGCGTCTACGTGCCGCAGGGGAGTACGTTCGTGAACGCCACAGGCTTCGAGAAGATTGATCCAAAACGGTTCCGGGCGCCTTCTGCAGACCGCACGCCAGATCCCGATGTGGTAAAGCTTGATGCCGGCGCAATCACTGATGAGACCTCTGGTACGCGCATCAGCACCGAAGCTGGGCATACGGTCTTCGGCAACTGGCTGGGCGTTGGGCCTGGTGAAGTGGTGAAGGCGACCCTTACCTACACGCTGCCGTTCAAGCTCAACGTGGGTGGCTTGTTCGGTAAGACCGATACGTACAGCCTGCTCACGCAGATGCAAGCCGGCACGCGGGCTGGGTTCTCGTCCGTACTGCATATTCCAGGAGCATGGCAGACAACCTGGCAGGGCAGCACGTCCAACGTCTTCGTGCAGGAGGGCGATGGCTACCGCATGAGCGCCATCATGGATCGGGACCAGTACTACGGCTTGGTGTTCAAGAATAAGTAAAGTTCAACTTCCCCGCCTCGGCTTGAGGCCTCGGCACCCCTCCTTGGTAAGGAGGGGATTTTTTTATACCTCCCCCTTTGTAAGGGGGAGTGGCCGGAGGCCGAGGGAGTTAATTTTCCGCTAATCCTAGCCCTTTTGGCTAACCTTAGCCATTCTTGGTATTGACAGGGTTTACCGGTACGTGTATACTGCCCCGTTACGTTGAAAATCTGTGCAAACTAGGCCAATGCCGAAAGAGAGAGCGGCAGGATGGCGGATAGCAATTGGCATTTTGCCATTGCATGGCTAGAAGTGCTCTCTCGTAGAGGACTTCGTTTTCATTGTGCGTGCTCTTCAAAAAATTACGCGAAGCGATATGGAGGGGGTTGTTCATCCGCAAGGGTGAGCAAGCGAGATGTGGGGGAGCGGTATTGCGGCAGGCCTAGCTTGCCAAAGACACTTAACCCTCGTTGGTCTGCGGGCTTCGGCCCAAAGCAGACTACGTCTCACCTCCAGATCGTTCCGCGTGAATCCCCGCGCATCTTGACAACTCATTCTTCTCTGAACCGACTACGCAATAGTAGTCGTTTGAGAAAAGGAGTAATACTTTCTTTCTAGCAACTTGGAGGCGTAAAAATAGCAGGTTGGCAGGTCTACGGGTTGGAAATCGGATGTCTGAAAATATACATTTCCTAACCCGCCAGTCCACTAACCCGCCGATTTTCCCTGCCTCACCTCCAGATTGATAGAAAGAAGCAGCTTATGTTTGGAGGTTAGAATGTTTGAAATGCGTGAAGCTAAGGTCGTAGATCAAGATTTCGAAGTCCGTGCTATTAACTACGGCAACGGAATATACCGAATAATGACTACGGGTAATGATCCTGATGTGCGTTTACCGTACGGTATGGCGAGATTTCTAGAAGAAAACCCGCACCTCAGAATAACCGCCGTTACAGAAACAGTGGCGGATGGGTTCATTATCGTCACTGAGCAGAGGTGAAGGTTCCACAGAGTTCCTTTCAGTTATGGCAGAAGTTTTGAACTTCTGCCTCTCGTCTTGAATGGTGACAGGAGCTCGTGATCGCCGTTCGAGATGAGAAAAACGAGATTAAACGTAAGGAGTGGAAAAATGAGTATATTTGCTTTTGTTCTTAAGATTGCAGGTGCCATTGCACTTTTCATGGTTGACTTTGCCTGGTTGACAGGCACCTTGAACCCCCATCTTAATGTTACGGCTACGGTGGTGACCGCAGTCGTCGCTCTGGTCATGGGATTTCTCTTGGGCCGAAGGCACCCAGTAAAGTAACCTCGTAGATTTTTCGCAGGAGTTTATTAAAGAGCTCCTGCCCTCATCCCGTCCGGTCTCGTAAATATCAAGAGGTCGGCTGAGATGAGACATCGAATTCAAAATACACACGAAAGGAGTTGTAATGTTATTAATCATTTATCTTCCCATTATGGGCCTTGGAGTTGCTTTGCTGTTCTGCTACAGCAAGAGTTTCGAGAAAGGGTATGTTGTACAATCGTTTGTAGGTACCGTATTTGGGGTTGTGGTTGCTACACTCGTCAGCTTGCTCGTTATGAGTTTCGCTGATACTCAGCGCGTACACCACTCACGCTGGTCACTCCATGCTATGCATGGATCAAATATGGTAACGGGGTCGTTTTTCCTCGGTAGTGGGAGTTTGGATGGGAAGCCATGCTACACCTACTACTACATTGACAAGGATAGCGCCGGCACGTTCTACGTGCCACGCACCATTCCTGTCGACAATGTCACCATCTACGAAGAAGACCGAAGTGATGGTGAGCTAGAAGTGACGGTAGAGGTATTCCTTGATCCGACACTCAACCTAATTTCGGCACCGTACCCCTCATACTACTATGCCTTCCACATTCCGCGAGGAAGCATTGTCCAGCAGTTTTCGTTGTAGTCGTTCATTGAGACAAGGAGGTAGAGAAGCTAAAACTTCTCTCCTCCTTTGCTCATCCTGGCTGATCTTCTTTGAAGGTCACTCGAGATGAGGAAGGCATTTTCCCTTTTTTCCATGGTGGGGTGGGCACGCTATGCCGCTATGGGGAAAAGGAAACAATAAACACTGTGATTTGGAGGAAGCTATGTATAAGTACGTAATCACATTCATTGTCTGCGGGATCGTCATCTACGGCATGCCAAAAGTTCTCGGATGGAATGACGAGAACTTTGATGAGGACGCTAAAATCCTGACCTACAAGGTCCACGTGGATCGAGCGGGTTCGGAACCCAGGCTAGTGTTGGACGAGTTCACTGCCGAGCGCGTCTGGCGCGATGGTGATGAACTTATGTACGACACTCTATCCCCATCGGATTTTGATTCGGTGGAGGTGAGCAGCGGCGGCATGACAAATTATGTCGCGTACTACACCAATGATGCCAGCGTGGACCGAAGGTTCGCGTTGGTTAACTTGTCACTTGGGGGCTGGGTCAATATGAATTCCCAGGAACGTAGGTAGCAAGTTTTTTCCGAGGGAGTGCAGGAGCCCTCGTTAAAGATTACTCCTGCCCTTCCCTCACGTGGTTTCTTCGGAAATCGGGTGAGGGAAGGTTTGAGAAGTGAATAGGATGCCAGAAGGTAATCGTCTCAAGCCGAGAACAAGAAATGGCCCATAGTAGGGCAAGGAGAATCCATGAGTACAGTGAAGTCCCAGCAGGTATCGGTGTTCTACGGAACGCCGACTACCCCGGCGGAGCGAAAGATGCTCCACGATGCCGGTTTCGTTCACGTTACCGGCTTAACCGTTCAGCCTCCGCACAATGCGGAGAGCTACGTGATTGGCGAGCGCCTGACGCCCGCTAACCACGGAAAGTGGGACCAGAACAACAGTAAGATTGTTGTGGTCACCACGGGTGGCGAAGTGTGGTTGCGGGCCGGGGGCGCCGAAGGCCCCGCCTGCGTGGAAGAGGTGAAGAAGCAACTTGCCCCGAATGGTCGGGGCGCGTTCGTCCCTCTTTCTAACGGGGAGACGGTGGAGCAGTACCACCTGTTCTGCCGGGTGGCAGATCCAAACCACGGTTTCGTGGTGCAGGCTGGTTGAGCTATTTTTTGGACGGCAGGAGTCATCTGACTCCTGCCTTCCTTCCCCCAAACGGTTTCTACGGAAATCGGGTGAGGGAAGGAAAACCTAAAACCAAAGCCCTAACATAAGGAGTGTTTCAATGAAAACGTTTTTCATCATCATCGGCGTCATCGTCGGCATCCTGCTGTTCACCTGGCTTGTCGAGGGGAACAACTTCTTCCTCTATAAGTACTTCGCTCCCCAGAAGGAGCAGGTCCGGCATGACGTGTTCAAGAACTCGCAGGCCTACACCGACGGCATGGTCGAAGAGCTCCAGAGCTACATGCTGGAGTACAACAAGGCCGACGCCGAGGCTAAGGCTGCTCTGAAGACGGTGATTATCCGTCAGTCCGCGAAGGTCGACGAGAAGTACCTGCCCGACGATTTGAAGGATTTCATCCAGGCGCTCAAGGATGAGACAAACGATTCCACAGGGTACAAATTCTAAAGAAGGAGTAAAGAGAAATGTATACCATTAGCAAAAACAGAATCGCGTTCGTGATTGTCATTCTCATGGCCATCGTCTTCGTCGGCTGCGCCCCGGAAAAGACGGCGCAGGACAAGCAGCGCGAATTGCAGAACACAATCGTGGAGGAGGGCGTTTCGAAAGTTGGATTGCCCGGTATTAAGAATTTCTATGAAGCCAAGACTATGAAGGCAATCCAGGAATTGTGTGACGATGGAATCGTCACTTACACGTACATAGAAAACATGATACCGACACCTACCCCCGGAAAAACAGCAATGGGGGGCAAGTTTACCTACCTGGGCGCGACTATCGGCTATCCGATTCCTTACTCAACGCAGTTTACCTCTCCGGAAGCAATGCAAACCTTCAACATTGACGGTAGGGGCAGTAGCCAAAGGTACTACGGAGCGGAGCGTCTGCCGCAGGCTGACCCGAATGGGCTTTACAAGCCAGCTTCTGCCGAAGCCACGTGGGTCCTCATGAAGGATCCAACAACTGATAAGGTGGCGCCGGTGTATATGGAGCCCAAACTGGCGTGTTTTCCATTCAAACTGCCGTTGGATTAAGATACCAGTACTGATCCTTTTCGGGGAAGTGTTTTTAACACTTCCCCTCTCATCCTGGCTGATCTTCCACCCTCCTTCGCTCCGACCCTCGTTAAAGCTACGGTCGGCAAGCAAGCTTTGGAGGGCAAGAAGACCGGTCGAGATGAGGGATGTTTTCCGCTTCGTTATGGAGGGGTTTGGAGAAGGTCGTATACCGATCGGCCATAAGCTGTAGGCCATAACTGCTGCTTATAGCGTATAGCCTTACGGCCTACGGCTGCATTTCCTGCCCACGCCTCCAGAACGAAGTGGAAAAACAGAAAACAATTGAAAAGGAGTTTGCAATGAAGCAGAAGACACGTGAGAACATTGATATGTACGCCATGTTGTTTTTCGGTGTAGTCATCGGATTCATCATGGGTATTCTCTACAAAGAGGGGTACCCTTGGCCAATGGTTCTATTTGCTGGCCTTGTTTGGTATATGGTTATTGGGGCAGTGTGCCTGATAACTATCCTCGGTTACTACCTCGTAGAGGCCTTACTTCCCGAGGAGTGGCAGATCATTCGCAATTCCATGAAGCGTGGCATTGCAAAAAGAGAAGCTATCTAACATGAGGGAATCGCAAGAGCCCTCACTAATCAACTCTTGCCCTTCCCTCACATGGTTTCTTCGGAAATCGGGTGAGGGAAGGAAAATCTAAAAATATTGGCTGGTGCGGCAGAGGGGCCGCCGGATGAGAGCCCGGAGCGAAGGAACGCTCGGTCCCGCAGAAATGCGGGGTACAGGGATCGAAACCCTTCCAGCCAACAAAAATTGTAGCTACTGCAAGCGACCGTGTGGAGCAAGGCATCGTTCTAGACTGCGGAAGTCGCTTTGCCGCACAAGACTTGCAGTAGCTTTTCTATAAAGGGCGAACCTCACTTCGCCCTTCTCCCCCAAGCGTTGAGTACACCTCGACGGGTGGGGGAGAAACGTAAACACATACACCCGAAAACTTGGAGGTAGTGGATGTTTTCTACAATTCGCCGATATCGGGCGAAACCCAAAGCACAGCTGGTAGCTGTGATTCCGGAGCTGGTAAAGCTCCGTACTTCGTTGCTGGAACTCAGCGCTGTTCAGGATCCGCTCATCCGGCTAGTCAATTTTTTCCAGATTGTGTCACCCTGGCACGATTGTAATGAAATCCAACCGGTCATTGACGCCTACGCCTACGTCGATGACACAGCGGATAAGTCGTTACTCTCTGACCTGCAGGAATTGCAGGCGCACTTCAACAATGCCGGCCGGAACGAGCATGGCTGGAACCGTACGAAGCGCGGGGAAAATGTATCTGAAGGCCGGGTCTATCTCGGGAACATTTACGGTCTGTTCACCAAGACCGTCTCTTACTGGCTTACCCAAAAGGATGAGCCGAAGGGTGGCTGGGGCTACCCAGGCATGGAAAAGCTGAATGCATACGACGTCGTATGCTCCCAGGCCGAAATCTTCATGCAATCGCACGTGGGTCCAATGGTGAAGGCAACGATCCGTCTGGAGAATGCCGCGAAGTGAAGTGCTGTTCGTTCATGGGGGGGGCAGAGCAGACGCTCTCGCCCCTCTTTCTCCCTTACGCGTTGAGCGCAACTCGACGGGTGGGGGAGAAACAGAAACGGAAAAAAGGAGTTGACGATGATTAGAACAAGGAAGTTTGAAATCGCAATGGCAATTGCACTGTTCATCGCCGCAATGACAGCCAGCATGTTCTTGACTAACCCATACTTCGGGTGGCGGTCGTACATGTTGCTGGGCGGATTGGTGGTTGGGTGCCTCATGGCAGCCACATGGTACGGTGTGTACCGTTTGCGTCTTACGCCGGGTGAGTTTGTGGCGAACGTAGAGAAAGCGCTGCTGGAGGTCGGGGCTGTCGTGTTCGGCTACGGTGCCTTGGTACTGCTCATGAATACCGAGGAGCGCTTTGACCTCCAGCGGGAAACGGTCGCTCAGGCATTGATACTAATCGGCGTGATGACCTTGGTCATCGGGGGCGTGGTATGGTGCTGCCGGAAGCGTGGCACTGCGCCTCAGTCAACGACCAAGTGACGAGGTCCTGAAAAGTTCTTTCCAAGTAGCGAGCGATATAGGATTGTCGCTCGCTTCTCTCCCAGAGTCGTTTTAAATTTCTAACCGACTTCAGTCGGGTGGCATGTGAAAAGCTGCGCCACTTCCGCCAAAGGCGGATCCGGCTTCGCCGGAAAAGTGGCTGTGAAGTTTTCGACGGTTGCGGGAGAGATAAAGTAGACATAAATATATAAGGAGTTGAAAATGAGTATCAGTCGGAACAGTTTTCGGCACTTCTTGGATTGGTGCAGTGTCATGGCCTCCCTCATTGGAGCCATACTGTGTGTCGGTGCAATGCTTATTGGTACAGGCGTTGCGGCTTTGCCGGTGTTTCATGCTGTAGAATACATTCTGGGATTTGCACCGAATCCGTTAGGGAGTAAAGATGTGACAGAAGCAATAGCCGGAATGGCATTGATATTCGTAGGGTATATCATAGCGCTTTCACGGAAGTATTATTCAAAGAGTTAGGGTTTACCCAAAATTGTTCCTTCGGCACCAATGCGTTTGGTGCCTCTCCCAGAGTCCCGCTTAGCGGGATTGCGGGAGGGAACAGGAAAAATAAATAGGAGGTGTACATGAAACTTGAGTCTCGCCTAAAAATTGGGACTTCTGCGTCCCTCATTGCTGGAATTGCCTTGACTGTATTCTTTGCTCTTATGGTCAAGGAGTATCCGTACTTCACGTGGGTGGAAAGTAGATTTTCATCCCATGGTGTTCAGTTCTTCTGGGAGCTCTTGCTCCCCGCTCTAGTGATAGCGGTCGTCGTTTTTGTCCCACTTGTGCTCTACATTAACCGTCTGCGACGGTTGCGCGACAAAGAGCAGTCCTCGGTACATTAAACCTACAGAGCGTGCAGCATGTGTTGCACGCTCCTCTCCCAGAACTTCCATTCCATATGTCGCGCAGACTAGAAAGTCTACGCTCGGCTTCGGAAAAGAGGTTGCGGGAGGGTGTCATGTTTCCTCCTCCCAAGGGGAGAGGAGGGATTGAAGAAAAATACACCAGTTATATACTCGAGGCGCCTCCTTTGCCCCCGCCCACCGGATACTTCCTACGATCTCAGGTTTGCAGAAAATCCACTAGGACTCTCTCCCTGCTGGAAGGACGTAAACCCGGGTATCAGTCGCACGTATCGGTGGGCTAGGGTAGAGGAGGGGATCGCCGTACGGGAAACCGTGCGGTTTTTTGTTATCCCGAATTACCACCCCGGCCTTCCTCCGGCCCTATCGGTCCGTAGGACCGGAGGGCGGCCACCCCTCCTCAATCGAGGAGGGGATGCGTGGAATTCAATGCTTGCTCAAAGCATGGTTTTTTCGTATCCTGCAGCTACGTATGTGGAAGAAACTCTGGTTCAAACTCTCCACCACTATTCTGGGTGGAGCAATCGTTATTGGCCTCACGGGCGTGCTCAGCCGCGTGCTGGGCCTTGTCCGCGATCGTTTGCTCGCCTCAACATTTGGCGGCGGTGGCGCGTTGGACCCATACTTTGCCGCGTTCAAGCTTCCAGACTTCATCTTTAACGTCCTCGTCCTGGGGGCGCTTTCATCATCTTTCATTCCCGTCTTCGTGGGGTACCTGAAGAAGCACGATGGCGAGCAGAATCCAGACCACGCCGAAGCGTGGCGCATTGCAAACTCCGTCCTCAACCTCTTACTCATCGTCCTGGTGGGGCTTGGCATCATCTTCTTCGCCTTTGCCAACCAGTTGGTGCCGCTCGTGGCCCCGGGGTTCAGCGGCGAGCGATTGCAGACGACAATCCAGCTCAGTAGGATCATGCTCGTAGCAATCATCTTCTTCGGCGCCAGCAACATCGTGTCTGCAATCCTCAATTCCTTCAAACGGTTCTTCGCCTTCGCCCTGGCGCCTGTTCTCTACAACCTCGGCATCATTGCCGGCATCGTGTGGTTTGTCCCGCGCTGGGGCATTGCCGGTTTGGCGTATGGCGTCGTTGTCGGTGCCCTGGCGCACCTGCTCATTCAAGTGCCTGGTGTTTTCCGCTTAGGGTTCCGCTACCAGCGTATCCTCGACTTCAAGCACGCAGGCGTACGCCAAATTGGCCGACTCATGCTTCCACGGACGTTCGGTTTGGCCGTGAATCAGATTGATCAGCTCGTCAGCACGATCATCGCCTCTAGTTTAGCGGCGGGGAGTTTGACGCAGTTCAACTTTGCGAACAACCTGCAGAATTTCCCCATCAACGTCTTCGGCGTGTCGCTCGCCATTGCCGTCTTCCCCGCCTTCTCCGAGGCGTACGCGGCGAAGGATATGGAGTCTTTCATCGGCCACTTCTCCCGCACCGTCCGCCGTTTGCTCGTCGTCATGATTCCGGCGTCAGTCTTGCTGCTCATCTTGCGAGCGCAGATTGTCCGCGTCGTCGTTGGGGCCGAGGCGTTCGACTGGGATGCGACCTACCAGACTGCGCAAGTGCTGGGGTACTTCACTCTCTCCATCTTCGCCCAAGCGCTCATCCCAATTCTCGCGCGTTCCTTCTACGCGCTGCACGACACGGCCACGCCCGTGAAAGTTGGCATTGCCGCAGTCATTGTGGACATTGTCGGTGCTATCTACTTCTCGCGTCACTTCGGGGTCATCGGTTTAGCGCTGGCGTTCTCCATTTCAAGTTTGCTCAACATGCTTGGGTTATACGCCATACTGCGCCGTCGGCTTGGTTCGCTGGATGATGAGCGGGTCGCGCGTTCCACGACGAAGATCGTCATCGCGTCACTCGTCGCTGGGGTTGCAACGTGGGCGTTGCTCCGCTTCGCTGCCCTAGGCGTAGACATGCGTACGCTCGTGGGCATCTTCCTGCAAGGCCTCGTCGCAGGAACGGGAGGCATCGTCGTGTACCTCTGCGCCGCATCGCTCCTCCACGTGGAAGAAGTTCAGGTATTTCGGGATTGGTGGGGCAGGACGCGGAAGTTCATCCGCAACGGGAATGGGGGCGTATAATGGATAGTATCTTTACAGGTGTAGCAGGCCAGCTTGCTGGCCTGGATTGTACAAAAATCCGCAGAGCAAGCTCTGCTACTACGTTATGGTAATGTATTTTGTATGAGTACGAATATACGAAACTTCTGTATCATCGCACACATAGACCATGGCAAATCAACGTTGGCTGACCGCTTCTTGGAAATTACTGGCACGGTCTCCAAGCGGGAAATGCGCAGCCAGCTCTTAGACCAAATGGACATTGAGCGTGAGCGGGGGATTACCATCAAGCTCGCTCCCGTGCGCATGACCTACCAGCATGAAGGCCAAGCGTACGAGCTCAACCTCATTGACACGCCCGGCCACGTGGACTTCACGTACGAAGTGTCCCGCTCGCTCGCTGCGGTCGAAGGCGCCATCCTCCTGGTGGATGCGACGCAGGGGGTGGAAGCCCAAACCTTGGCGAACCTCTACCTGGCGGTGGAGCAAGGACTTACCGTTATTCCGGCAATTAATAAGGTTGACCTGCCGAATGCGCGTGTGGAGGAGACTGCGCATGAGATCATGAAGGTACTCGGCTGCGCACGGGAAGAAATTTTGCACGTCTCAGCGAAGACCGGCGTTGGCGTTGCCGACCTCCTGCACCGGGTCATCAACCTCGTCCCGCCGCCAGTGGTCGATGAAGATGCGCCACTCCGAGCGCTCGTCTTCGACTCGACGTTCGACGACTACCGCGGGGTGATTAGCTACGTGCGCGTCATGCAGGGGAAAATCCAACGGGGGACGGACGTCCAGTTCATGGCCACGAAGGTGAGCAACATTGCGTTGGAGGTTGGGACGTTCCAGCCCAAGCTCACGCCGTCCACAATCATCAAGTCTGGCGAGATTGGCTACGTGGTCACGGGCGTGAAGAGCGTTGGTGATGCACGTGTCGGTGACACCATGACCGATGTGAAGCACCATGCCGCAGAGCCACTCCCTGGGTACCGTGAGGTTCGATCCATGGTGTACGCGAGCTTGTTCACCAAAGAGGGGGATGATTACCCGTTGCTGCGTGAAGGTCTTTCCAAGCTCAAGCTCAATGACGCCGCGCTCACCTTCGAACCCGAGCACTCGCAGGCACTCGGTCATGGCTTCCGCTGCGGTTTCCTTGGTCTACTCCACGTGGACATTGTGCAGGAGCGTTTGAAGCGCGAGTACAACCTGGACCTCATCGTCACCATTCCATCGGTGGCGTACCGCGTGCACCTCAACCCAGCTGGTGCCCATGCTCGGGAGCGGCTGGTGAAACAGCTCGGGTACGAAGCGGCTGATGGGAAGGGTGTCGTGACGGTGACGAGCCCGCTCGATTTACCGGAATCTTCACACGTGGACCACATCGAAGAACCGTGGGCGAACGTCGACATTGTCACGCCGGCCTCCACCATTGGGCCGCTCTTGGCGCTCATCGTGGAGAAGCGCGGGGAGCACACCAGCACCGAGTACCTCGATGAGCTGCGTGTCGTCATCCACTGCAAGGTGCCGCTCGCTGGCATCCTCGTGGATTTCTATGATAGATTGAAGAGTGCATCGAGTGGCTACGCATCACTCAACTACGATGTCTTCGGCACGCGGGGCGCAGACGTCGTGCGCATGGATATCCTGGTAGCGAACGAGCGCGTGGACGCCTTAGCGAGCATGGTGTACGCCGATGAAGCGCAGCGTATTGGCCGACAGGTTGTAGAGTACTTGAAAACTATTCTGCCGAAGCAGATGTTCGAAGTGAAAATTCAAGCCGCGCTCGGTGCCAAGGTCATTGCCTCTGCCAGCTTGACTGCAATGCGCAAAGATGTTACCGCCAAGCTCTACGGCGGTGACGTAACCCGGAAGCGGAAGCTCTTGGAGAAGCAGAAGAAGGGCAAACGCCGGATGCGCGCTATGGGCAAGGTCGACATTCCGCAGGAAGCATTCTTCGCCGTCCTGCGTCGTGATCGGCCTTAGTAACCGGCGCCGATACCGAACATCGGGAGCATCGTGAAGAACACCATACTCAACGTGCCAATGATGAGGATGGTGACCCAGAGAACTTTGACGATTCGTTTCCGCTTCATATGTTTGAACAACGCTTGCTAGAAAATGTGAAGGAGGAGGAAGAGGTACTCGCGCTCGTGCGCCGAACGCCACTCGTTGCCATTGGGCCAATACTCCTCGCTGCCATTCTCATTATAGCACCGTTCTTCTTCCTCTACCCGCTCCTGAAGATGGGTGTATTCGGAGTTGCGATCGTCATTGCCAGCGTCCTCATTGGCATCTTCCTAGGGTTCCGCACGCTGTGGGTGCACCAGCTGAATGCGTTCATCCTCACCGCCACGCGCATTGTCGATGTTGATCAGCGAGGTTTCTTCCATCGCGTTGTCTCGGAGACGACGTTCGATAAGGTGCAAGATGTAAGTTACGTGATTAAAGGTGTAGCGGCCACGCTCTTCCGGTACGGCGCTGTCGTCATCCAGACCGCAGGGAATGCCGCAAACCTCGAGCTCATGGGCACGCGGCATCCGCAACGCGTCCAGGAGCTCATCCTGAAGCTGCAGCGGGAGGCAACCAGCGGCAAGCCGGAAGACCAGCTCTCGGCGGATGAGCTGTTGGCGATGATCCAGAAAATAAAATCTGGTATTGGGGAGGAGCAATTCCGAAGGCTCATAGCCAACCGGCCCCGGAAACAGCTATGACCCGCATTGAGTCTACGCCGTCAGCACCAGTCGCACGCCGACAGTTCCATCTCCCTATTCCGAAGTTCTCAATCGGTCGACTCATCAAGCTCGGCCTCTTGGTTCTCGTACTCTGGGCGCTCGTCGTCGTCGCTCGGACCGGTATGTGGACAATTCCTATCGTTAGCCGCTTCTCGTACACCCGGCCAGAGCCCCGAGCGGTGGCGGTTGAGCTTTCAACTGAGCGAACCCATCTTTCGGATCGACTCCGTGATGCCGTCAGTGGTACCGTGGACATTGCCGATGGCGAGCTCACCGCGTTGGCACGGGCGGGCGCATCGACGCTCCACCTTGGCGTGCAAGGGCTGAACGTTGCGAATGCGCCTGGTGAACCAATTGAGCTCTCCTTCGTCATCCCGCAGCGTCACAACGCGCTCGTGCGCATCGAGCTCCAGCCCCGCGTCGTCGATGAGCACGTACAGTTCGACGTCCACCGAACGCGCATCGGCATGGTCGACGTACCGAAGTGGGTTATCGGTGAACCCACGAAGCTCTTGCTCACGGCTGCGCTCACGCCGTACCTCGCCGCCGCACCGCCGGTACAGAGCGTCCAAGCGACGAATGGCGCGCTGCACTTTTCTTTCTCACCCCGATGATGTTCTTCCTTCGCACACTGCCAGTTCTCAGCGCGGTGTGGGTCGTTGCTTTCTTCCGTTTGGCACTGCATTCGCCGAACAGTTTTTGGTACTTCGCCAGTACAGCCGTTCTGGGGGCGCTGGCAGCACTGTGGCTACTCATCCGTCGTGCGCCGCTGCCGCAAGGCAAGTGGAGTATCCTGGCGTTCCCAACACTCACATTGCTTGCCGTTGTTGGGGTTCTGCTCTTCTCGGAACGCGAAGGGTTGCAATGGGTGCTCCTCATTGGCACCGGCGTGCTCCTGGCACTGTACGTTGAGCAGGTGTTCCGATTTGCGCACGTCCCAGCACGGTACCAGTCGAATGCCTTAGTCAACCTCGGTTTCGTCTTCGCCGTCCTGAGCATCTTCTTCACGAGTCTGACGGTGTTCGACCTCCAACTCTTCGCCAATGTACCGTTCTGGATGGCTGTCGCAATTTTTACGGTCATTACCATTTTCTGGTGCCTCATGGTATTTCGATTCATTGATGCACCCACGTTGCTTCGATGGCCGTGGGGGATTACCTTTGCGGTCGTTATGCTTGAAATGTTCTCACTCTTGGCGTGGCTACCGGTGCTGCCATTCGTGAAAGCTGCAATCCTCGCGCTCATTGTCACGGGGGTTCTGCAGCGAGTTCGAGACGATGTGATTGGTGCAGGAAAGGCGCATTGGTGGACTACCATGCTCGTAGCGATCATGCTACTCTTCGTTCTAGCGACGGCTCGTTGGTTTGCATAAGCAGGCAGATTTATGAAGGCGAAAATTGTGCCAACATCACCCAAGGTGCGGGATAGCGAGCAGCGCGATGCTGAAGTAGAGGAGTTCATGCGCCAGGCTGCACCCATAGCGAAACCCAGCATTGTTCGGTTCTCACCAGGCTTCCTCATTCTCGTCGTCATCCTCGGCTTCCTCGCCGGGGCAGTTGGGGCAACGGTCGTCCTGGCCGGACGGGAGCAGTGGCCTTGGCTCCAGCAGTGGTTGACGCCGACCGTAGCCGATACGAACATTGCGCGGCCGGTGACGCGGAAAGAAACTGTCGTCGAACAGTACGCAGATACGGTTGGGAAGGTCGATTCGAATGTTGTCGCCATTTTCGTACGGAAAGTGCCGGCGAAGAAGAACGGTGCACTCCTGGACCAGCTCTACACGCCAACTGATTTTCGTGGCACCGGCGTTCTCCTAACGGAAGACGGTATTGGCGTTACATCGCGTCGGGCAATTCCCGACCTCACGAAAGAAGTTGCCATTATTACCGCATCGAAGGCGGTGTACCTGACGAAAGATTTTTCCATCGATCCGGCGTCTGATTTGGTGTTCTTCCGCATCAGCGGCAAAGGTTTCCCCGTCCTTGACTTCGCCGACACCGGGAGCCTCCTCGTGAGCCAGCGCGTCGTAGACGTTAACCGTCACGCCGTTACCTTGGCGCCCGCCATTGCCGTTACGGAGCTCGCATCAGTGCAGTCCGTACGCGTTGCCGATCGAGCCGATCTGGTTCAGAGCAGCGAGCGACTCAGTCAGGTCTTCCAGACTCGTACTGGCGCAGACGCACCAGGCGTTCCAACCTTCAGCATTGGCGGGAAGCTCATTGGCCTACACACGGGTACCGATGGCGACATCACTCCGGTTGATATTATAAACTCAGGTTTGCAGCGTTTGCAGAAAACTGGCGGAGTCGTGCGGAACGTTCTGGGTGTCCAGTACCTCAGCCTTGCAGTTGCGAAAGGATTACTCTTGAGCCCAACTGCACTCGGCGATCGAGGTGTGCTCGTTACGGGCAATGGAGATGCGACCGTGCCAGCAATTACCCCGAAGAGCCCCGCAGAACGTGCTGGCTTGGAGGTTGGCGACATCATTCTCCGCGTTGACGACACGTCTATTACTGAGGTGCAATCATTGAACAAAATTATCCAGAGTGCAGAAGCGCGTGCTGCCATTACCCTTACCATCCTCCGCGGCAAGGAAGAGCAGCGCATTCCGGTAACCCTTGATACAACATCACCATGAAGGTGCAGTGCTGGTTGCGCGCCGCACTCGTCGTGATACTCGTCACGACTTTTTCCGTTCCCCCTGGGGCAGCGTCGGCGCAAGGCGTTTACCAAACTGTCGTGCAGTATGCCGACGGCAGCCTGGCGCTGGTACCTGTCATTGGGTTTACCGCCGACGATGCGGCTTCGCGTGCACGGTTACAGGCGAACGTGCAGTGGGCGGAACCGAATGTCACCTACCACGCCGCTGTCGTCCCCAATGATCCTGACTACGCGTTGCAGACGCAGCTCCCGCAGATTGGTGCGCCCACGGCATGGGATGTGCGAACCGATGCATCTTCCGTCATCGTTGCAGTCCTGGATTCGGGAGTAGATACTACGAACCCAGACCTCGCGGGGAACATTTGGACGAATGCCAAAGAGGTTCCTGGTGATAGTATCGATAACGATGGGAATGGGTACGTCGATGACGTCCACGGTTGGAATTTCATTGAGAGCAGCAACGATCCTCGGCCGCAGGTCACAGCAGGCGCCACGGTTGCTGGCCTGAATCACGGGACGGTCATTGCTGGTATCGTTGGCAGCCAAGGGAACAACAGCCTGGCTGGCACAGGGGTTGCGTGGGATGTGCAAATTCTACCAGTGCGGGTACTAGATAGTACTGGCTCTGGATCAACGGTTACCGTCGCGCAGGGGATAACCTACGCGACTCAGGCAGGCGCGAACATCATTAACCTGAGCTTCGTTGGGAGCGGCGTTAGCCCCACCCTGGCGACGGCAATTGCGAATGCTCAGGCCGCCGGCGTGCTCATCGTAGCCGCAGCTGGGAATGAGAACCTCGACCTCGACGTCACCCCACAGTACCCTGCCTGCTACGACGGGGTGCTCGGCGTTGCCTCGGTGGATAGCCAAGACGTGAAGTCGTCATTCTCGAACTACGGCTCTTGCATTGACCTCAGCGCGCCGGGCGAGAACATTGCGAGTACCCAGTTCTACGAGCCAAGCCAGGGGTACACTGCAATCAGCGGCGCAGGATGGTACGGCACGTCCGTCGCCTCTCCGTTCGTCGCAGGGTCGGCAGCGTTGCTGAAAGCGCTCACACCCACGTTGACTGCTGATGGACTCACAACAGCGCTGCGCAACCAGACAACGAACAACAGCACCGCCAACCCAGCGTACCCAAATGATCTCGGCACAGGTCGTTTGAACCTCCAGTTACTCCTCAGTGCCGCCGCTGCAGCGAGTGCTGCACGGGTAGACATCATTACTGTTCCTTCGGCCGGGGATAGCCCGCGCGTGCGAGAGTACAACAGCCAAGGGAAGCTCCTCCGCCAGTTCTACACTGGGCCGAGCACGAGCCGAATTGGCGCGACCGTCGTTGCCGCAGACGTCAACGGCGACGGCGTGCAGGAATTCGTCGCCGGGTTCCTCAAAGGCACTGAACCGCGCATTCGTATTCACGACCGGCAAGGTAAGCAAATTCGATCCTTCCTCGCGTTCCCAACTGCGTATCGGGGTGGCACCTCGCTCGCCGTTGGCGACGTGACCGGTGATGGTGTGGCAGATATCATCGTTGGGACTGATGTCGGGTCTTCACTGGTTCGCGTCTTCGATAGTGCCGGCGCGGTCAAGAAGCAGTTCTATGCCTTCAGTAAGAGCTACACCGGCGGTACCTCACTCGCCGTCGGCGATGTCACTGGCGACGGGGTGGCAGATATCGTCGTCGCCAAGCGCCAAACCGAAGCACGGGTTTCGGTGTTCACCGGTACCGGAACGTTGCAGCGGTCGTTCCTGGTCTTCCCTACGACCGTCCGCATGGGCGTGTCCCTCGCCGTTGGCAATGTCACTGGGAGCAGCGCTTTAGAGCTCTTCGTTGGGATCTGGAAAGGTGCACCTCGAGTTCGCGTGCTTACAGCTGCAGGCAAGATTATCCGTGAGTTCTATGCGTACGATAGAGCGCTCACCGGCGGTGTACGGGTTGCCATCGGAGATGTCGACGGGGATGGTCTCAGTGATCTCATTACGGGCACGGGCCCTGGGATGAAGCCAGAGGTTCGCACCTGGAAAAACCTGGGCGTAACTCGAACGAAGCTCTTCAATGCGTACACGTCGCTCTCGCGTACAGGTATCGCCGTGAGCACGGTTACCGCCCTATGATCCAGCGCGCCCTCCACCACCCAACCGTTCGGCAGTTCAGTCGATTCGTCATCATCGGCTTCCTGAACACGGGCTTGGATTGGGCTGTGTTCTTTGCGCTCACCAGTTGGGTGCCATTCTTCACGCAGCACATTTTAATAGCGAATGCTATTTCCTTCGTCGTCGGTTTCACGAATAGCTACATCTTCAATCGACGGTGGACCTTCAAATCGCAGGATGCTCGGGTTGGAAGGCAGCTCACGGTTTTCCTGCTCATCAACCTTGCAGGGTTGGGGATCAGTCAGACGATCCTGGGTACCGTATACGTTGCAACAGCTTCACGGGTAATGAGCAAAGCTGCGGCAGTTGCGTTGACGCTCTTCTGGAATTACTTTGCCAGCCGCAAGTTTGCGTTTAAGAAGTAAGAGATTATTCATCTCCTGTTCCTGTCATGCCGGAGAGCACATCCGGCATCTTGTGGTAGTTCCATGGAACGACCAGGCGTTCGTACGGTACCTATTATCGAATCACGGTAAGCCACCTTTTCTGGCGTCAGAAAAGGTGGCCCAAAAGAACGTTGGGGGCTTCACATGCTCATTATATTGCAATCCTCAGTGAGAGTTTCATTCTACGCGGTTGCGCCCCCAAACCCCCGCTAACTAAAAGTAACCCCTCCTCATTCGAGGAGGGGATAACATGGGGTCCCTCTCCCCGTGACTCTCACCCGCGGAGGGGAGAGGGAGATGCATAAGAACGTCCTCCCCACTTGCAGGGGAGGATGCCCAACGGGCAGGAGAGGAGGGGAAAGCTCTGTTCTATAAGCCCCTCACCTCGAATCCTCTCCCCCGCCTGCCTTCGCAAACGAAGTACGGCGGGCAGGCAGAGGGAGAGGAGGGAATAGTAGTAGTTTATCCTTGCCATGTATGGTAAAAAGTGGTACAGTCAACGCACCCAAACGTGGGTGTTTTTTCAAGAACATGCAGCTCTCCATCATCATTCCGGCATACAACGAGGCGCAGTACCTTGCGCAGAAGCTCGACCAGTACCTCGCTGCATGGAGCGCTGACACAGAGTTCCTTGTAGTACCGAATGGCTGCACAGATGATACGCCCAGCATTGCACAGTCGTACGCAGATCGATTCCCGAACGTGCGAGTGCACGTCATACCTGAAGCAGTCGGGAAAGCAATGGCCGTCCGAGCGGGGTTGCAACGAGCGCAAGGGGATTGGGTCGCCTTCCTCGACGCTGATGGTTCAACAAGCGCCGCAGAGTTCCAGCATATCTTCAACGCGCGTCGCGATGCCGATGGGGTTATTGCCTCTCGCTGGGCGCCAGGAGCGCGGGTAGAGAATCGGTCTGGTCTACGGAAATTGGCGAGTTACGTCTTCGCGGGAGTGGTCAAGATGCTGTTCTGGATGCCGTACCGCGACACGCAGTGCGGCGCAAAGATTTTCCGTCGTGAACTCATCCAGCGAATCCTGCCCTGTCTGCGCGTTCGCAACATAGCGTTCGACGTTGAACTCCTCCTTCTCTGTCGTCGAGCGGGTGCCCAGATCGTCGAGTACCCAACGCACTGGGTGGACCGATCTGACTCCGTCATCATTGGCTCGCCGCTCAAGCTCGTTCGGAGTAGCCTAAGCATGCTCTGGACGCTCCTCACCTTACGACTTCGTTTTTTTCCTTTCATTGCCCCACGCCCATGACGCAACGACACGTAATTATCGAGAAGAAGAATGTCCTCGTCGCAGGCGGCGCGGGCTTCTTGGGGTCACACCTGTGCGACGAGCTGGTGAAGACGTGCAAGGTTATTTGCGTGGATAACTTCAGCACTGGTTCCATAGAGAACATCAACCACCTCTTGCAGAATCCGGACTTCAAGTTCATCAAGCACGACCTCACCGAGTCTATTGATCTTGAGAAGTTTGCGGAGCTACGACCGTTCAAGGTCGCGTTCCAAGGGGTGCAGGAAATTTACAACCTCGCTTGCCCCACGTCACCGAAAGAGTTCACGAAACTTCCCGTAGAAACATTACTGGCGAATGCCCTCGCTTCCCGTCACTTGCTAGACCTCGCCGTGCAGTACGAGTCGAAGTACCTACTCACCTCATCGTCGGCCGTGTACGGTGAGCCAGTCGATTCCCAGCCGTTCCGCGAGAACTACTGGGGGTTCATCGATCCAATCGGTCCCCGCAGCTGCTACAACGAAGGCAAGCGCTTCGCCGAAAGTCTCACGATGACGTACCGGGAGCGGAAGAAGCTCGACGCGAAGGTCGTGCGTATATTCAACACCTTCGGCCCGCGCATGCGCCTCACCGATGGTCGCCTCATTCCTGACCTCGTGAAGAGCGCACTGGCTGGTGAACCATTGCAGATTTACGGCCGGCCAGATGCCGAAAGCACCTTCTGCTACGTCACGGACATGATTGACGGCATTGTGAAAATGATGAAGTCGCCCGAAGGTGGGCCAATCAATCTTGGCAACCCCGACGGCGTACTGCTCATCACCGTTGCGGAGAAGATTCTTGCCCTCACGCAGTCCACCAGCGCCATCGAGCACCTCGATGCGCACCCATTCGCAAGTCGGCAAGGTTCTCCGGACATCCACATGGCCCGGGAACGACTTGGTTGGTTCCCTACAATCCCCCTGGAAGACGGTCTCATGCAGACTATCGAAACCATGAAGGCAAGCAGAATAATGAGCTACCAGCCCAGCGCATGATGCATAATTCTGGCCATTTTCCCCCTCTCTCCAGCTCTCTCCCGCAAGGGGAGAGAGGGAAGTTTAGTGCATTATATTTTTCCCTCTCCCATTTGGGGGAGAGGGTGGCCGCAGGCCGGGAGAGGGGTTATCTATGAAAATCCTCGTTACCGGAGGAGCTGGGTTCATTGGCTCGCACCTTGTGGATGCGCTTGTTGATCGTGGGGAAAATGTCCTCGTGCTCGATGACCTGAGCTCAGGCAAGCGCGAGTACGTGAACCCGAAGGCACGTTTTTCTGAGGTTGACGTTCGGACTCCAGAGGCGCAGGCAGCAGTCCGTGAGTACGACCCAGAAGTCATTTTCCACCTCGCTGCGCAGAAGAGCGTTCCTGATTCGCTAAAGCACCCACGAAAAGACGTTGACATTAACCTTGTGGGTCTCTGTAACCTCCTCGAGGCAATTCCCGGGAGCAGCCTCAAGAAATTCATTTTCATCTCAACCGGCGGAGCTATGTATGGCGACGATGCGTCACTTCCAGCAGCAGAGACGCAGCCAGCACAACCCTCTTCCCCGTATGGCATCAGCAAGTACGCGTCTGAGCAGTACCTTGCCGTCTGGAGCAAGCTCCACAAATTCCAAGCAACAATCCTCCGTCCTGCCAATGTTTACGGCCCACGGCAGGATCCATTCGGTGAAGCTGGGGTCATAGCCATCCTGGCGAAGCGCGCCGTGGAGAAGCAGCCTATGCGGGTGTTTGGCACTGGCAAGCACACGCGAGATTACGTCTTCGTCTTGGATGTTGTGCGGGCGTTCCTTGGAGCGCTGGATGAAGATGTGACTGGTACGTTCAATATTGGCTCGGGCGTAGAAACTTCCGTGCTCGATATAATTCAGAATCTCTCAAATGTGATTGGGGGTGAACTATCAGTTGATCATCAGCCCGAAGTGGTTGGAGAAATGGCACGGAGCAGCCTTGACGCACGGCAAGCGCACGCAGTGCTGCACTGGCAGCCCAAGACGTCTCTGGAAGAGGGGATTCACAAAACGTACGATTGGTTTCGCACTTAATTTCGATAGATACACTATGGTCAAGTCATCTGCTCGGAAGAAAGAAGTTATAAGCATCGTAGGATTAGGCTACGTTGGTTTACCTCTTGCCGCACTCGCGGTTGAAAAAGGGTACAAGGTTTTCGGCATTACCCACGGAAAGCAGAAGGTGAACGCACTCAACCGTGGCATCAATACGCTCCCTGACGAACCCAGTATTTCTGCGACAATTGCCAAACGCAAGCTCGTTGCTTCAACGAACTACAGCGCAGTTCGTCGTTCAGATATCGTCATCGTATGCGTCCCCACTCCTGTTGACCACCTCAACAACCCCGATCTGGGGCCGGTCATTAGCGCGAGCAAGAGCATTGTACGAAACCTGAAGAAAGGGCAGCTCATCGTCATTGAGTCGACCATCAATCCAGGTGTCTGTGAAGAAGTTGTTCTCCCAATCCTGGAGGCGAACGGGAAGTATAAGGTTGGTCGAGACTTTGAATTGGCGCACTGCCCCGAGCGCATCGACCCCGGAAACGCAAAGTGGAACGTTCGGAACATTCCACGCTGCGTCGGCTCGGTCACGCTGAAAGGCAGCCAGCGAGCAGCGAAGTTCTACCGTTCCATCATCTCTGGTGAAGTTCGGGTGATGAAATCTATTAAAGAAGCTGAGGCGACGAAGATTATCGAGAATACCTTCCGCGATATTAACATTGCGTACGTCAACGAGTTGGCGAAGTCGTTCGACGTCCTCGGCATTGACGTATACGACGTCATTCAAGGTGCAGCAACGAAGCCGTTCGCCTTCATGCCACACTACCCTTCGGTCGGTGTTGGCGGCCACTGCATCGCCGTAGACCCGTACTACCTCATCGAGCGAGCGCGACAGGCTGGCTTTGACCACAAGTTCCTCAAGTTGGCGCGGGAGATTAACAACAGCATGCCTGGGTACACAGTGCGGAAGCTCCAGAGTGCCCTAAATGAGATAGAGAAGTCGGTGAAGGGGACGACTGTGGGTGTCTTAGGGCTCTCGTATAAGGCAAACGTTGGTGACATACGGGAAAGTCCGAGCTTAAAGGTTATTGAGCTCCTAAAAGGTCTTGGGGCGAAAGTCTTGGTGTATGACCCATACTTCCCAGAAAAGTCTTCAGTGAAGAGCCTGGAGGCCCTCCTGAAGGGCTCAGAAGCAGTCATTTTGGCCACAAACCATAAAGCCTTTCTCGACCTGAAGCCCGAGGCGTACAAGCGGGCTCACGTCCGTGTCGTCATTGATGGTAAGAACGCGCTGGATAAGCAGGCATTACAGAAATTGGGGATTGTGTACAAGGGAATCGGCAGGTAAAGGCGTTTGCGTAAACAGGTTTTGGAAGGTATGCTTGGTAGACGTCGATCCGTATTTGCCTTGATTCCTCTAGTTTTTCACCGTGATCCGTAAGAAATTCTATGCCCACAAAATTAGCAACCCGCCGTCGAAATTTCATAACCGGAGGTGCGGGGTTCATTGGTAGCCACTTAGCTGAGCACCTTCTTGATCTCGGCCAGGAGGTTTACATCTTGGATGACCTTTCGACTGGAAAATTTGAAAATATTGCCCACCTAGAAAATCATCCGCACTTCCATTACGAAATTGATTCGGTTCTGAATACCAAAGTCGTTGGGAAGTACGTTGACCTCGTTGACCACGTATACCACTTGGCCGCCGCCGTTGGCGTACGGACAATTATTAACCACCCAATGCGATCCTTGCAGGTGAACATTCAGGGGACAGAGAATATTCTCGCCGCGGCGAATAAGAAAAATCGAAAAGTCTTCATTGTTTCTACCTCGGAGGTGTACGGCAAGAACGGCGAACGAGGTAGCTTTAAGGAAACCGATGACCGATTGCAAGGGCCGACGCATATTTCCCGCTGGGGTTACGCGGCCTCGAAAGCAATCGATGAGTTCATGGCCTTTTCGTACTTCCGTGAACGAAGTTTACCCGTTGTCATTTCTCGGTTTTTCAATGTTGTTGGTCCTCGCCAGACAGGTCAGTACGGCATGGTGGTACCAAATTTTGTACAGCAAGCGCTCCGTAATAAGACAATAGCTATCTATGGGTCTGGCAAGCAATCGCGCTGCTTCTGCTACGTGAAAGACGTCGTGGAAGCTATGGTGAAGCTCATGGATACCCCGAAGGCAGTAGGGGAGCTGTTCAATTTGGGTACGGATGAGGAAATTACCATTGAAGCTCTAGCGAAGAAGGTGAAAGTCCTAACGAAGAGCTCATCCGGGATTGTTCGTATACCGTACGAGAAGGCCTACGATGGCGGCTTTGAAGATATGATGCGCCGTAAGCCGAATATTTCCAAAGTGTACAAGTACATTCACTGGAAACCTCGAACCTCTCTCACGCAGACCCTTCAGTACGTGATTACCTATTTCAAAAATGAACGGTAGGAAAGTAGTCGCAGTACTCCCTGCGTACAATGAGGGGACGAGAATTGCAGACGTTGTTCGAAACGTTCGAGCCTACGTCGATGAGGTCATTGTTGCTGACGATGGTTCTAGAGACGCTACGAGTGAGAATGCTAAGAACGCAGGAGCTATTATCGTACGTCATCGAATGAACCTTGGGAAAGGAGCAGCACTGCAGACAGGGGTTCAGGCTGCAATCTTCCGTGGTGCGACGACGATTGTTTTAATGGACGCCGACGGGCAGCACCCTCCGGAGAAGATTCCTGAGTTGGTAGAAAAGGTGCATAGTGGTGCGTACGATATTGTCTTCGCATACCGAAAACACGATCATGAAATGCCAGGGTATCGCCGTTTTGGCAACCAATGGTTGAACTTTTCGGTGCGTTTCCTCTTCGGGATGCTTGTTAGTGACGTCTGGTGTGGTTTTCGTGCATTTCGAGCAGATATTTACCCCCTCATTCAGTGGCAACGCCAAAATTACTCTGTTGACGTTGAAATGGCTCTCCGTGCAGCCCAGCACAAGCTTCGGTACTGTGAAATTCCAATTCCTACCATTTACCATGACGTGTATAAAGGTGTATCAATCGTCGATGGCATTCGTCTCCTTTTCAACATTCTCGTTTGGCGATTCACCCTATGATACTCATTCAGATTATTGGCATTTTTTTTGCCTTATTCCTGCTCTACTACACATACCTCAACTACAAGAAGCGCACTATTACATTACGAGAGTTTTTCGCTTGGGCTGTCCTCTGGATAGGTCTGATGCTGGTTACAGTCTTCCCATCAATCGTCAATGTTTTCCTTGAAGGCTTCGGTATCAATCGGGCGCTTGACCTCTTCGTCATCGTTGCCATCTTCATTCTCCTCGTCGTAATCTTCCATAACTACATCACCGTGCATCGCCTGGAGATACGTATTGAGAAGTTTGTTCGTTCAGAGGCTTTGAAGCAGGTCAAACCGGAGGAGCATCGGTAGATGCAGCAGCGCATCCTCATCTTCGCTGGATATTTTTTACCATTTAGTGGTGGTTACGCGAATAGCATATTTCAGATGGCTGTTCGTCTTCGTGTTCGTGGACATCGAGTAACAATCGTTACGGCGAACACAGAAGGTGCTGCTTCCGAAGAGGTGCTGGACGATATTCGGGTGTACCGGTTACCGTGCTGGAACTTGCTTAGTGGTACATTCCCGGTCCTTAAGCCGTCAGTGCGACTATGGCGAATGCTGCAGCGTCTTCGAGCTGAGCGCTACTCAGTCATTAGTACGCAGACTCGCTTCTTCACGACATCGTTGCTCGGTGTGATTTTCGCACGGTACAACCGCATCCCGTACATCCATACTGAGCGTGGCTCACGGCATAGTGTCGTCCGAAATCCTTTGGTGAATTGGGTTAGCATGGCTATCGATCACACTCTAGGGTGGTGGATTGTTCGTGGCGCAAAGCGCGTCATCGGCGTTTCGAAAGCGGCGCAGCATTTCGCACTGCACTTGGGAGCGAAAGAAGCGCAAGTCATTCCGAATGGCGTGAATGAGGAATTCCTACGTACTCCATTGAAACGTACAGTAGCGAGTTCTGGTGGTGTACATTTACTCTACATTGGGCGTCTCATCTACGCGAAAGGTATACAAGACTTACTGCAGGCACTTGCGAACGTCCGTAAGGGTGGCCAGAACCTCCACTTGACTATTGTTGGGAGCGGTCCCTACTCGCAGATACTCCAGGCGTTGGCACAGCAATTACGCATCAATGACGTCGTCACCTTTACCGGTGAGCAAACCCGCGAGCAAATTGCACAGCTCATTCCACGGCATGACGTCTTCATCAATCCTTCGTACTCGGAAGGTTTACCTACGTCTGTGCTAGAAGCTGCCGCATCGGGTATAGCCGTTATTGCCACTGACGTCGGCGGTACAAAGGAGATTGTCCCTTCGGACCGCTACGGCTTGCTGTACACGGCGGGGAAGGTAGCAGAACTCGAAGGTCTTATTCTACGCTACTACGAAGGGACAGATGAACGGATGCAAGCAGCGGAGCTTCTCGCCGTGAGGACGCGCAAGGAATTTTCATGGACATCCGTAGTGGAAAAGTATGAGGCGGAATTTGCTCAGGTAACTCATAACTCATAACTCGTAATCTATGTGTGGGATTGTTGGAAAATGGAATTTTCGTACGGGCGTCCCTGTTGAGCATGCGCTCATCCGAAGTATGGCTGGCAAGATTGCTCATCGTGGTCCGGATGACGAAGGTGTGCTCGTCCAAGGTGCACTTGGTATTGGTTTTCGCCGGCTTGCAATTATTGACCTTTCACCCGCCGGGCACCAACCCATGTCGAATGAGGATGGCACCGTGTGGATTGTTTTCAATGGTGAGATATACAACTACAACGAGCTGCGACCCGATCTAGAACGCCGAGGGCATACGTTTCGGTCACGAACCGATACAGAAACGATTGTGCACCTGTACGAAGAGTACGGCGAACAGTGCGTCAACAAGCTCCGTGGCATGTTCGCCTTTGCTATTTGGGATGCACGGAAAGAACAACTTTTCCTAGCGCGTGATAGGGTGGGCAAGAAACCACTGAAGTACTACCTTGGTCCCGACGGGATTACCTTTGCCTCAGAATTGAAAGCAATCCTTGCAGATCCTAGTGTGCCGCGAGACATTGACATGGAGGCAGTTGACGCGTACCTGACGTACCAGTACGTACCGCACCCGCGCACAGGCTTTCGAGATATTCAAAAGTTACCACCTGCCCACACGCTCACTATCCGCAAAGGGAAGGTGGAACTGCAACGCTACTGGCAGCTTGATTTTTCAAAAAAGGAAACACGGAGTGAAGGAGAGTGGTGTGAAGCGATACGGGAGAAACTCAATGAGGCTGTAAAAATTCGTCTCATGTCCGATGTTCCTCTTGGGGCATTCCTTTCTGGCGGAGTAGATTCGAGTGCAGTCGTTGCCTTCATGGCAAAAAACTCTTCATCCCCAGTGAAAACATTTTCCATCGGCTTTCGTGAACAGAGCCATAACGAACTGCCGTATGCACGATTGGTAGCCAGAATGTATGGTACGGATCATACGGAGTTCATTGTAGAGCCAAAAGCTCTGGAAATCCTTCCGAAGTTGGTGTATCAGTACGAGGAGCCGTACGCAGATTCTTCGGCGATCCCGTCGTACTACGTGGCGCAGCAAACACGACAGCACGTCACTGTCGCCCTCAATGGCGATGGCGGTGATGAGAATTTTGCTGGCTACCCGTGGTATCCCGTCCACGCTTTCGCCAGTCGCTATGCATTGCTTCCAAAAGGCCTGCAAGCAATCATTGCAGGCGGCGCTCATCTTGCTCTGCATGTACTTCCTTCCACAGCTACAGCCCGTGGATGGCGTTTTGCACGTGGTGTAGGCGAGCGTGCGGACCAGCGCTACTTGCGGTACATGGCATACTTCCATCCAGATGAGTTGTTACCGATGTTGAGGCCCGAACATCGCACACGGTACAACCGTTCCGCAACCGAAGCCTTTCTCGGACAATACTTTTCTCGAGTAACTAGCCTTGCACCAGTTGATCAAGCACTTTTTGTAGACATTGCTACCTACCTACCGGATGACCTGCTGGCGAAAGTGGACATTGCTACCATGGCGGTTTCTTTGGAGGGCCGTTCGCCTTTCTTAGACCACGAATTTATGGAGTTTGCGGCCACTATACCCGCAGATTTTAAAATTCATCGCGGTGAGAAGAAGTACATCCTTAAACGAGCGCTTGAAGGACTGGTACCGCACGAGAATCTTTACCGTAAGAAAATGGGATTCAGCGTGCCTCTCGTTCATTGGTTTCGACATGAACTCCACGCCTACCTAGAAGAGACGCTGTTTGCGCGCGATGCTTTTGTCCTCACCCTTTTTCAAGAGACCGAACTCCGCAGCCTACTCAAAGAGCACCTGGAAGGAAAAGTGGACCATGCGAATAGGTTATGGTCACTGCTAACATTAGAAATGTGGCATCGAACATTTTTCCGCAATTATGCCAACCGTTGATCTCATTACAACCCGTTTCGGGGGACCAACGAATTGGGCGTACGCCCTTTCGAATGCCGCGACTGGTACACCCTACACGATTCGCGTGCATAGCGCTGCAGCACGGACGTTGATGAGTCCTCTTTGGACAACCGCCGACCTTGTGCATTCCGTACTGCCAATAACCTGGCGCCTTTGGAAGAAGCCGCTTCTCCTCACTGTGAAAGGTGATTTTCGCATCGAGCGACCAATTTGGCGTAAGCTCTACCCGCTCGCCATACAGCACGCCGACCGCATCACCGTCCCAAGTCTTTTCCTTCGAGATGCACTTGGTTTATCACGGGCGATTGTCATACCTAATGCGATTGACGTGCAAAAGTACAAACCGCACCAGAAGCAGTCAGGGGAAACACTTCAGCTGCTTACGGTAACGAAGTTTTGGTTTAAAGGAAAGGCTGAAGGTATCGTTCGGATGGCCGAAAATGTTGCTATGGCAATGCGGGGTGCACGCCGCCCCTACAAGCTAACCGTGCTTGGTGAAGGGCCCTTCTTGCAATCGGTGGCATCACGAGTCCGACACCTAGGCCTCCCGATTATTTTTGTAGGTGCCGCCTTACCCCAGCCGTACTATGAACGTTCGGATATCTTCCTGTACCACTCCTTGCATGATAATATGCCTAATGCAGTTCTGGAGGCGATGGCATCCGGTTTACCGATAATCAGCAACTCTATTGGGGCAATCCCGGAAATGTTAACACATAGAGTCGATGGTTTGCTTGCCCAGACGGATAATGAGTACATTGCTTACCTCCAGCAACTTGTAAACGATGAGAATATGCAGCGTCAACTTGGGCAAGCCGCACGTCAAACCGCGATTTCTAGGTTTTCTTGGGCGGCTACCCTTCCCCACTTTATAGCTACGTACGATGCATTGCTCGCGTAAAAATACACTCATCGCATTAGTGTTTGCTTACGGTGCAATCGTTGCGATTGCATGCATATACCGTTTTTCACAACCGCTTACGTCACATGCACTGACACAGTTTGATATTTTTGATTGGATTGGTCAGTCTCGAAATATCCAGCTTACTGGTATTATGCCCGCTCATAACATTTGGTTTTTTCCTGCCTTTAATGCATTGCTTAGTACCTTGGGGCATGTAGACCTTTTTTCAGTTTACCTTTTCGGCGGTGCGGTAGTGACAACCTTGGCCCTGTTACCCCTGGCAGGTATAGTTTGGCTTTTAACCAAAGACCATCGCGCAACTTTAATAACACTGTTTTTGTACGCGGTAATGCAGAAAATTCTAGCGCGATCGGTTATGTATCTCCCCGAGGCAATGACGTACCTATTTGGACTTACGCTTCTGTACTTGTACGTTCTACTCTTTCGAAACCGCAGGTGGGTGGTCCTTATACCGATTTGGTTAGTTACTGTTGGCTTCATTTTTCTGCACCAGAGTGGACTGAATTTCCTTGCCTTTTCAGCTATTGTCACAGTTACTTACGTGCTTTTTTTCAGCGGCCTAACCGTGAAGTGGCGCTACGTTTTAGGTAGCATAGCTATCGCCCTCTTGTCCTTTCTAACCATCGTCATTAAGCCAGTTCGGATCGGGCTCACCTTTTTTTTCTCCCAGGGTAATGGTGCCGATAAACTCGCTTTCCAGGGTGACGTAATTTCATTTAGACAAATCATCTCTGCTTACGAGCCACTCTATGTTATCCTATTTACTCTGGGTGTAGTGACTGTAGTTATACATTTCTTCAGTAAGAATCCAAGGTGGTTAAAAGTTAGCCTTGGCGTGCTTTTCTTAGTGATGTTTTTCTACTTTACTTTCCTTTACATTCTTCCAAATCTAAATATTTATCGATTAACACCTTGGCGTTTCTACACCTGGTTTAGTTTGTTTACTTTGCCCATTGTCGGGTACGGCATTAGTGCTGTATGCCAGAAAGTTAGACTATCGGGCAGTATTCAGGCGTTCGCTGTGGCTATCATCATTATCGTCTCACTCAACACTTCGTTGGTTCCGGATAACATGTACACCGCGAATGCGCAGACGCTTCAGGATATGAAGAATTTACCTCTACCAGCCCAGAGTTTAGTTATTACCACGAATGCTAATTACCTACAGACAAGGTACGCATTGTTAGAACACGAGGTTTCACTGCTGCAATTGGCCACCGAGTTTTTTAAAGCTAGTTCACCAAAAGCAGCACATGATTACGTAAAGCACTTTACTATCCCCGGGAAAGAAACCTACATTCTCATTTCGAAATACCAACTACGTCAGCGCCCGACATCTATTGATTACTGGCGGAACAGTGCGATGTATGACATGGATGTAACGCTTTTCCAGCAGCCATTCTTTGAAACAATAAACGAAACTCCCGAAGTACTACTGCTTCGAGTAAAGTTGTAAGGGTTGTGATCAATCCCTTTCTGTTGATGAAGATTTTTTATCGCGAATATTTTTTGGTGCCGAGCTGGTTGAATAGCGATACGTAGGCGTAGATATTCTTCTTGATATCATTGGTTTTTTCTACGTACTCGCGAAAAGCCCGTCCCGCTTCGTCACGTTTTTGAATGTCCTGAAGCCAAGAACCAACGTTGGCAAGTAGTACGTCCACATCACCGTTCGCGCATTCTCCAAAGTATCGTTTGCTAAAAATGCCGTCGGGGTCAACGTTGAGGGTAAGGATGGGTATGCCGTACTTACCAGCTTCAATGAAGGTAATAGGGAAACCCTCGAAGTCCGATGTATTGATGAACAACTTTGCATTTCGGTACATCTCCTCTAATTCGGTTCGTGGCATACCTTGGTAGAAATGGAGATTTGGTAATCGCGCCGCCTGTAACGAAATCTGCTCATTGAACGCTTTATTGTTCGGAGCTGCAGGTCCGTTCAGTACGAAGGTTTCTTCTGGGTAACGTTCAGCAATGCGCAGTAGGATCTCTGGATGCTTCATGGCAACCAAACGACCAACCCAGAGAACGTGTTTACGCTTTGAAATCGGAAGGAGCTTTGCTGCTTCGGGTATCGGCGTGGTACTATACACCGCCGTGCTCGCAAGTCCAAGGTTTTTTTCTAGCAGTTCTACCTCATCTTCATCTTGGGTGACAATCGCATCAGCCATTTTTAGGCCAATGCGAAACGCCCGACCCATAATGGGCCAAAGTTGTAGAAATTCATCTGTGCATTCCACTCGACTAGGGACACGATAGACAAAGTGTTTGCGCGCAAGACGGCAGAATATAGCAACGAGTAGGGTCTCATATCCTGCCCCTTCCTGGAAGTACACTTCGGCTTTTGCTCGTCGAAGCGCAAGAAAGAGTTTGGGTATTGCTATGAACATTGCGTATGTTATACGTCTCCAACCATGTAAATTAGTTCGAAAGGAGCGGTAGAGTGTTATTGAACCGTAGGTTTCTCTATCCTTCTGACCAAAATTCCCCACGACAAACGACACCACAAAGTGTGGATGGTTCACTAATTCGGTGGCAATGGCGTGCATATCAACTTCTGAACCACCATGCGTTACTTTCGCAGTAGGATTAAAAAGGGGATAAGCAAAATCTGAAACGAAGCAGATATTATTCATGCGGAGAAGGTAGGATAATTCACTGCTTGAGGTAGCGGCCTGGGGAGATCTGGAAAAGCTCGATTGCTTTTGCGTAATCTTCGGGGCGGCCTATGTCCAGCCATTCAGCGGTATTCTGAAATCCATAGATTCTCTTCTTTGCCGTAATGAGTTTGTTTATAAGTTCGGGTAAGTCGAAGTGGGTATTCTTAGGAATCATTTGAATTGCTTTTTTACTGAAAATGTAGATGCCCATGCTAATATTCGCAAATGTTGTTGGTTTTTCGACATAGCTGGTAATCCTGGATTCCTTGTCGGTTGTAATGACACCGGATTGCTGCCTCGTCGCTTGACGGTATAAGCCGATGGTTGCGTCCGCTCTGTGCCTATTGTGGAAGGTAATCATTCTCCGAAAATTCATGGTCGTAAAGAGGTCGCCATTCAGAACGACAACTGTGTCCGAGATGTTCTTCAATAACGAAAGCGGTCCCGCGGTACCTAGGGGCTTCTTCTCCACGCTCGTTCTAATTTTCAGACCAAAGCGTTTGCCATTTCCAAAGTACGACTCTATTAAGTGTGCCATGTGCCCTAGTGTAAGCGTAATGTCTTTTATCCCGTAGTACTTCAATTGCCGTAAAATGATTTCCAAAATTGGATACGTATCAATTGGTATCAATGGCTTAGGAATAGTAGCAGTGTACGGAGCAAGTCGTGTACCTTTCCCACCAGCAAGAATAACCGCTTGTGTTGTCATAGATTAGACATTATAAATATCAGCTTTATACCGTTTAAGATTTTCACCATCACGAAACCAAGCGATTGTTTCTCTTAGACCTTGGTCCAGTGTATATTTTGGTTTCCAACCCGTAAGTTTTATAATTTTTTCATTGCTGCCCAGCAATCGTTCAACTTCGCTTTTTGCGGGTCGAAGCCGGCTGTTGTCCTCGATGAGTTTTGCTGTTGGCGCTATTGCTTGGATGATTTTTTTTGCAAGTTCCCCAATAGAAATTTCCTTCTGTGTAGCGATATTTACTTCTTGACCAATAGTCTTATCAGATTTTGCAATTTCGACAAAAGCATTCACCGTATCTTTCACAAATACTAAGTCCCGGGTTGTATGAAGCGTACCAATTTTAATTTCTTTATAGCCAGACAGTAACTGGGTAATGAGGGTGGGAATTATAGCCCGAGCTGATTGGCGTGGCCCAAAGGTATTAAATGGGCGGACAATGGTTACTGGCAACTCAAAACTCCGGTAAAAAGATTCGGCAATCCTATCAGCTCCAATTTTTGTTGCCGAATATGGGGATTGACCCTGGTAGGGATGTAGCTCGTCAATAGGCACGTACTGCGCAGTGCCATAAACCTCTGATGTAGACGTTATGCAGATTCGCTTATTTCCTTCCTGTTTGCAGGCCTGCAGTACATTCAGCGTACCTTTTATGTTCGTGTCTACATAACTATCCGGGGCAATGTAGCTGTAGGGGATACCAATGAGTGCGGCTAGGTGATAAACCACGTCTACGCCTTTTACCAACTCCCGCATGCAGTTTGGATCCCGAACGTCTCCAGCAATGACTTCAATTTCCTTCAGTTTTTCTGGAGCAAAAGAGTCCAGCCATCCCCAGTTATTAAAGGAGTTGTAGTAGGTCAACGCACGAACTTTGCAACCTTCGGCCATAAGGCGTTCCACAAGATGACTACCGATAAAACCATCGGCTCCAGTTACCAGGATCTTTTTCCCCTTTAATTCCATATATTTTTCTAAAGGTGTATTGCTTAAGGTATATGGTATATTACAAATCCGTGAGCATTTGATCAAAAGTTGGAATCTTTATCTTAGCACAAAGCTCATACATACTGGAAAGACGACGATCAAGCATAGGAATTTCATTTGGAATAATTTTAGGATTTACTAAATAATGCTTAGCGATAGCAGTGAGTAGATCAAATTTTGTTTGGTCATTGCTGTAAATGTGTAAAATTCCATTTTGTGGGTATTCTTGGCGATGCAAAATGATTTCATGTAACACTTTTGCAAACTGCTTCGTTGTTAAGCCATTCCAAAGGTGGCGAGTATAGCCGGAAATGGTTTTTCCAGATTGCTTCTTCACCCACTCGACTAGTAGTTCAAAGTCAGCAATTTCTGGGCCAACTGTTGAAGCGCGGATAACGAGTGAAGTATCTTTAGGTTCGCCAAGGCTTCGGGTAAACCCGTAAATATCCGTGGGGTTTGGTTGCATGTCTTCGGTGTATGGTTTTCCATCAAGACCGCTAAACACGCAGTCCGTGCTTATGTGAATAAGTTTTTCTCTGTAGTGGCGACCAAGAATGTGGGGAAGGGCGGAATTAATCTGAAAGGCCAATAGGGGGTCAAGTATCCCTTTTGCTTTCGTTACGCTGGAACAGTTAATTATCACATCTACTTCCCCAACAGCGTTGAATAGTGCCGTCGCTTCTGGCCCCAAATTGGCTTCCGGAAATCCTTGTGTATAGTCCTGTAGCAGCTTCGGAAAGTCAAAATAAACCACCTTATGTTCTTTGGTGCCGCCGTAGGCTTGCTCAAGCACCGCCAGTTGCTTTTCATCCTGGAGAACGAGCACAAGACTGAAGTTCTTACGGAATTCATTGTAGAGCATGCTGCCAAGCATGCCTGTGGGCGCGGTGATGGCAATTGATTTCATGATGAAATTACCCGATTAACGGCTACACCATTGGATCGCCCCGTCGCTTCTGGGTTATTTTGGTTAGACCAATGATGTGGCGCAAGACTTTGCTAGAGAAATTTGTGTCCTTGTACGCGAGTGGGACGTTGAATTGCACCCCTTCAGCGTGCTGCTGCGTAACTATTTCGATAGACTTCAGCACGATTTCCTTATCTAACCCCGTTAGAATTGTTACACCCTCGTCGAAAGCTTCTGGGCGCTCGGAGCTGTTACGAACTTGGATGGCAGGAAAATTCAAGTTCGAGCATTCTTCCTGGATTGTGCCGCTATCGGAAAGCACGCAGAATGCATTCTGTTGCAGCGTAACGTAGTCGAAAAAGCCAAACGGTTTGCAGAAATTGATGAGCGCATGCGGTGTGAATTTATGCTCGTCTAGCCGCTTCCTGGTTCTGGGGTGGGTGGTTACGATTAAGGGAAAATTGTAATTTTCTGCAACACCGTTCAGAATTTCAATTAAAGTCTTCAAATGCTTTTCGGAATCCACGTTTTCTTCACGGTGAATGCTAACCAAGAAATACTTCTTTGATTCCAACTTCAATGTTTTCAGGATTGTTGATTTTGCTATGGATTCCTTGTTGTGCTCTAGAATTTCTGCAAGCGGTGAACCGGTAATGAACATTTTTCCCGGATGAATGCCTTCACGCAGCAGGTTAAGTCGGGCGTTTTCGCTGTAGGGGAAATTGAGGTCGCTTATATGGTCCACAATACGCCGATTGATTTCTTCTGGAACATTCTCGTCAAAACTTCGGTTTCCAGCTTCCAGGTGGAAAATTGGAATTTTCATTCGCTTTGCAACTATGGTCGACAAAGCGCTGTTGGTATCACCTAAGAGGAGTAGCGCATCGGGTTTCTCCTTTTTGAGTACTTCCTCACTCTTCATAATAATATTTGCAATTTGACCACCCAGGGTTTCGGATTTCACATCTAAGAAGTAATCTGGCTTTCGTACATCGAGGTTTTCAAAAAACACCTGGTTCATTTCGTAGTCAAAACTCTGGCCGGTATGCACCATGATGTGGTCCACAAATTGGTCTAGTTTCTTAAAGACCCGTGACATACGGATAATTTCTGGCCGAGTACCAAAGATGGTCATTACTTTCAATGCAGGTTTAGCGTTTTTCATAATCTGTAATTAAATTGATATATGCTTTATACAGGATCTGGAAAAGTATCAGGATCATTCGGGTCAAAAATTTCGTTTGCCCAGACGAGCAATTTCATCTCTGTGTTTCCTGTATTCTGGATATTATGCGTCCAGTTAATACGCATGACGACGTGTTCGGGATTGTCGCCAGTAACGTCATGTTCTTCAATTTCGTTCGTCTCGCGATTTCGCAAACGTATTTTTGCTTGCCCCTCAATGACGCAAAAGGTTTCAATTTTTCGTTTGTGGTAGTGATTGCCGCGGATTACTCCAGGTTTTGATGTAGAGTAAAAGACCTGGCCAACATTCGGAATCTTAAATGCCTCAACTAAGCTTCCTCGTTCGTCTTCGTGTTTTTCAAGATATGCTGGCATTTTGGGTTACTTCGTTTGAGCAAAAGCCTCTACTTCAGCTTTAATATCCGGGACCGTAAGAAGCAGCGACTCAACCTCTTTGACCGTAAGGCGCTGTGTATTATCAGAGTTGTAACCAACCTCCGGAATTACATGCTTCTTCTCGCCCTTAAAGAAATATGAACGGTAATCCATATCTGGAACTTCGGGGTTAATTCTGTAGTAATCGCCGCAGTTTTCCGCTCGATAGGATTCTTCCGTGGAAACGAGCGTCTCGTACATTTTTTCTCCGGGACGAATGCCAATTTCTTTTATCCCTTGTTTGTAGTGGAAAAGATTGCACATTGCTGTGGCTAAATCTGTTACTGTTGCAGCTGGCGCTTTCCTAACGTACATGTCACCATTGCCACCGTTCGTAAGCGCGTAGAGTACCAAGTCTATTGATTGCTGGAGAGACATCATGAATCTGGTCATTTCCCCGTTCGTAATTTGCAGCTGTTTCCTAGCTTTCATTAAACCAATGAAGTAGGGGATAACTGAGCCGCGAGTATTCATTACGTTGCCATAGCGTGTTCCGCAGAAGGTGGTATTCCCACGCTTCTCTCTGGCCGCGGCAATCATAATCTTTTCCATGAGCGCCTTGGTCATGCCCATTACGTTTATTGGGTAGACGGCTTTGTCCGTGCTTAATACCACAACCCGCTCAACGCCATTTTCAATTGCCGCATCAATGACATTGTGCGTAGCTAGTGTATTCGTCCTAATTGCTTCGAGTGGAAAGAATTCGCAATTCGGCACCTGCTTAAGCGCCGCGGCATGGAAGATGTAATTTACCCCATCCAAGGCGTGGTTAATAGAGTCTTTATCGCGTATGTCGCCTAAGACGAACTTTAGCTTGTCTAAACTACTCGCATACGCATTGCCCATGTCGAATTGCTTCTTTTCGTCGCGACTAAAAACAATTACTTTCTTTGGGTTATGATTGAGCAACTCACCTACCACTGCATTCCCAAAGGATCCTGTGCCGCCAGTGATAAGAATAACTTTACCCTCAATGCTCCCTTTGTAGTTTTCCATAAGTTTGTAGCTAGCAGGCAGAAAAGCAACGAAAATATTGCTACGTAAATTCTAACCTTTACAATTCATGTAAGGTAAAATTGCAAAAAACCAAGATAAATCATACCATTTCAAGTATTTCTGTCAATTTTCTTGCATTCTTTCGGGCATCGTGGTTCTGCTGGAAAATTGCTAAAGCGTTTGCTATGTAGGTTTGGCCAAGCTGGGGGTTAGCTAGGAACGTGCGAATAGCTAGCGCAAGCCGTTTGGTACTGTTTTCGTCTACCACAAGCCCTAGGTTGTGCTGGCGAGCGTACTGACTCACGTAGGCGTAATCTGGAGCGTGCACCAGCATGGGGCGCCCAGATCCAAGGTATCCAGTGAATTTTCCGGGGGTAGCTGTGGCGATAATGTCAGGGCTCTTCGTTCCCCAAGCTAGGGGTAAGAATAGCAGAGTCGCGCGGCTTTGGATTTTGGGCATTTCCGAAGGCGACGCTGACGTGAGGAGGATGTTCGGTGCTTGCTCTATTGCTCGGCGTACGCTTTCGGTTGGGTGCGGTATGTACAGTTCCAGTGTTACTGGCAGATCTTGTAGTTGTTGCATTGCCTGCACTAGGTTCAGCACGCTTTGTTCCTGCGCCCAGTACACGTGCCCAGTGAAGAGAATGGTGTAGGGTGGGTGTGGCGCGTACGGCGTACGCTGCTCTGCATAGTCTTCTGGAAAAACCGAATTATGGGTAACCTGAAATTTTTCCGTGCATTCCGGGTAACGTTTCGCGTAGTACGCAGCCGTTCCTTCGTTAGTGACGAGGATTTTTTCTGCACGGTGGATCATTTTGGATTCAAAGCGGTTTGCCAAAAAGTTCTGGGGTGGCTCAAAGTAGTTTCCCTTGTAGAGGTCGAAGAGGAAGAAGAAAAGTGGCCGTTGTAGGTGTCGGCTAAGCAGGTAGGCTGCAATGAGTGCAGGGCCGGTATCAGAAATACCCATGACTCGCTGGCCTGGGTTTTGTTTGAGAATGCTCTTCCCAGCACGATAGAAGCGAAGAGTGTTTCGGATAGCGAGCGCACCAAAAATTGTTGCGAGCAGTGGTGGGATTTTTCGAACTACCTTCTTCACTACTTCAATGAAACGGTTGGGCTTTTGCTGTTGGGTCACTCCAGGAACATTCTGCTGTTCGTGTGTGTTCTGATTTTGAGCGGCGAGCAAAATGGGCGAGTGGTCAATGAAGTAGTAGTCACACGGAAGCCATGACCCGGTTTTTCGGTGCTGCTCTGTGTAGTAGCTCGTGAGGATGCTATAAGATTGGTTTGGTAGTTGTGAAAAGAGCATGTATAAACTCTGCGGTCCCCCAATGTCGGGTGGAGCCCAGCTGGAAACGAGGAGAATTTTTTTATCGCTTCGCATACACTCTTTTGCCTATAAGGCTTTCGTACATTTCTACAGTTCGCTTCTGGTTTACGAGGATATTTTGCCGCGCGTAGATGACGGAGGCATTCTGTTTGGCGGCATTGTCAACCAAAGTACTATCCTGTAACGACCGGCGTATGGCCATTGAAATTTTATCGAGATCATCTGGTGGAACCAAGAAGCTGGTTTCACCATCCTTTACCCACTCATCGGCGCAAGAAGTATTTGATTGGATGGGAAACGTACCCATAGCCATGGATTCAAGTAAGGAATTCGGCACACCATCGCTAATTGCGATTGAAATTGATAGACGAGCTTGACCGTAGAGCTTCAAGATCGCATCATGCGGCAATCCAATCGGAACAAGTCGGAGGTGCAGGTTTGCCTCGTGAGCAAGCTGTTTGGCAGCAATTGCCACTGGTGAGTTCGGTCGTGCATGGATGAGTGCCAGTGTGTAGCCAGTGAGAACATCTTTGCAGAGGTGCAAGGCGCGCAGGGCAGTGAGTGCTCTTCCTGACCAGCTCTCATACCCCTTGAGAACGATGAGATGACGTTTTGATGGTTGGAGGTTGCTGGAGAGTCGTTCGCACTTCTGGAGATCGAATCCACCCGTCGCCTGCATATTTGGTAAGATGATTCCGGTAAAACCTAGGGAACGTGCGAGCTGAACATCGCGATTGCCTTCGCAGATGAGATGTGTGCAGCGGTCAAGTACCTGCTGTATACGAGCTCGGTGTTTAGGGAAGCGCCCAAAGTAGAAGAGATCGCTGCCCCAGAGCGAGTGTACCCAAGGCTTTGGCGTGGGTGCGCCGAATGTGAGCGCATCAATAAGCAGGTAGCCAGAGTGCTGGGTTTCAAGCGTGTGTATCACGTCAGGTTGGATTTCGTATAGCAAACGGGAAAGTTGTTCAGCCCGTTTGTGAGGGCTTAGCAACCGGAAGAGCGAGCGCAAGACTAATGCTATATTTTTGGAAAAAACATTTGTACCCCGTAGACGCACCGATGCATCGGCCGTGTTGACCTTAGCGAAGAACGTGTGGTGCACAGTCACGTTTCGAATAGCAGGGTGCACTTCGCCTAAATCAATACTAGGAAAAAGGTGGATATCCCAGCCGCGATTGGAAATTTGCGACAGCCACCTGGCCGTATGAATGCTATCGGACATCGCAATGATTAGAATTTTCATCACTTTTTTAGAGGATTTTACCGGAATATTTCGCGATCGGAAAATAGCAGCTACTTTTGCAATCTGGTACCGAATAAAGTAGTACAGTGCACGAGTTGGGCTGGCGTGCCACGCGCGGGTCAACAGGCGGGCTTTAGCTTCGGGTGAGGCAACGTAGGCGCGCAGCCACATGTGGCGACTTGCCACATCTCGCTGTATGTTTCGCTGTTCGGCCTGCCTGGTATCTGGATATTTTAAAAATGATGCTTGTAATTCTTCAAGAACGTTGCTCGCAGGGAGTGCATCTTCGGGCTCCGTTGCTTCACGTCGCAATCTTGCCATTACTGCTGTAGATACTGGATGCTTGAGGATAGCCTGAACATAACGATGGGAAACCTCCTGCGATTGCTGGAGGTGCCGTAGGTTCGATGCGCTGGTCATGTTGCCACCATGTTTTCGTAAAATGAGTATAGGGTCAGTGATGTTCGCGAACGTCGTGGTAGGGGCAAGGCGTGTCCATAAATCGTAATCCTCAGTCAAGTTAATGTCTGGTGATTGCCGGTAGCTTCCGACACTCTCTACAATTGCTTTCCGGAACATGACGGTTGGATGAACCAACGCAGACGTGAAGCACAGACGCCACTTTATTCCGACGTCAGTGGCTGGGAACCGTACAACCCCGCGTTTGCCGTTGTCATCGAGAATCACTGCTCCTCCGCAAACGCCAACTTCCGGATGAGACTGCATGAAGGCAACTTGCACGGCAAACCTGTGGGGTAGGCACTGGTCATCTTGGTCCATGCGCGCCACGAGTGCGGCGCTGGCGAGCTCAATTCCTCGGTGAAGGGTGTTATTGAGACCTCGATTCTCTTGGTCGAACACTCGAAGCCGAGGGTCATGGAAACTCTGGAGAGTTTGCAAGGACTCGTCGGTGGAACCGTCGTTAATTGCAATAATCTCAAAGTCAGTATATGTTTGGTCAAGTACGCTCTGTACGGCGTTCTTCAGGAAAGGCCCTGCATTGTATACAGGGAGAATGACGGAGAGGGAGGGGTGGGCGACCATTGCTACATTCGTAACCAGCGTGCAGGGACAAGATCCGTGCTATCCATATCAGCACTGTTGAACCACTTCTTTGGTGCAATGGCAATTTGGCCTGGATGTTCACCAAGCCATGCACCCCACCAGCTAAAGGTGCTATTGGCCATGATGTGGTGCTTACACGCACTCATGAGACGTAGGTCTTCGTAATCACTGTCAGGACCGTTATGGTCGACGAACGTTGTAGGCACGGTTGTGTGGAGATTCTCACGTACCCACCCAACGTCGTCAGAGAAAACGAAAAGTTCAAGGTGTGGGTGTACAGCTTGGATGTGCTGAATGGCTGTGTAGTAGTACTCGAGTGAGGCAGTGCCGTGCACGCTATTGGTGTGCTGGTTCTTCACGTAGTCGCCACGTCGGATGTGCAAGCACACAGCATCGGCTGCTCCAATCCGTTGGAGCATTGACCTATTGTCGCCAGTCGGCTCTGCTGCGACGCAGAATTCCTTTCGCAGGTCGTCTGCGACGTCGATGAAGTACTTTTCCGACTGCCAGTAACCGTCAAGGTATAACGGCGTATTCGTCAGTGCCAGTACTTCTGGATTGAATGTGAACTTCGGTTCCTGTACGTAACCGAACGGCTTTGGAGCACCAGCTCCTGTCAAGAACCGGCGGAGAGTGCCAAACATTGCCTTTGCATCACGTTTGGAAAACGGCGCGAGGTCTGCGGGGGTTGCGATGCCTCCGCTCATCTTGAGTTTTCCAAGCGTAAACTTCCGGAGCGGATCGGTGGTATATCCGGAAATGTCGAGCTTCAGGTTGACCTTCAGCTTCTTGGCTAAACAATAGCCAACAGCGTACTGGAACATTTGGTTCCCAAGACCGCCAATTATACGGGTAACGACGTACCGGTCGGTAGTGTTCATAGACTTACCAGTAATGCTGCCGGAATTTTCGGTAGTAATCAACAGTCTTCGCCACTCCTATGGCAAAGTCATTGTGCGGCTTCCAGTCTGTGTCAGATATTAAGGCGCTAACATCACTTACAAAATCCCCAGTTTCAAAGTTGTCGTAATTCTTTGGCCAGGGTACAAGCTTCACCTCACCCTCACCAACAGCCGTAATCACCGTGCGTGCCATTTCAATGAACTGCAGCCCTTGGCCTGAGCCAAGGTTATATACCTTCCCGTAGCAATGCTCATTCTGGGTAGCATTCAGCATGCCAGAGACAAGGTCATCGATGTAGATGTAATCCCGAAGTTGTGTACCATCTCCAAAAATTGTGAGAGGTTGGTGATCCATGGTTTGGCGGATGAACCAGTTGACGATGCTATATCCCGAGTGCTTCATTTGCGATCGAGGGCCATAGGGGTTGGTAATTCGAAAGCATACCGAGCGGATACCGTAGTGTTTGTAGAATGCTTGGTAGTACTGCTCCGCGGTGTTTTTGTGGATGGCGTAAATACTGAGCGGTTCACGAGGATGACCTTCTGTTACTGGCGTGGTGGTTATCCGGCCATACTGTAGGCGTGAGCCTGGGTAGGCGAGGATAGCCTGAGGGTTGTAGTGCCTGCAAGCCATGAGGACGTTTATGTGGCCAATGCAGTTGAGCTGGTTGTCGAAAATAGGATCTTCGATGCTCCGATTGTGATTCACCTGGGCAGCGAAGTTGAATATGAAGTCCTGGCCGGCAACAATGCCATCCACAAAATTTTTTTCCCGAACATCACCAAGGATGAGGGTAAATTTTCCCTCGAGATCTGCCATGTTGAAGTCATTCGCCCCGTACTCTGGGTGGCGGTTGTCGACAATTGTCACCTGTGCACCTTGAGCGATGCACGCTCGCGCGATGCTGCTGCCAATGAGGCCAAGGCCACCGATGATGAGTACGTGTTTTCCGTTGAGCCTGTTCATGTGCTTCGTTATTTGAAGTAGGAACTGTACTTTACGCGGTTTTCTAGAATGTAGTTCGGCAAACCCCGTTCGTCTAGTTTAAACTTGAATTTTCGACCTATGTAGTCTTTATTCTTTACCATACGTTCTTGGATTTTTGATTTAACATTTTCGTTATTATAATCATCTGCGCTATAGGTTGCCTCAACTTTGTGCTTGATTTGTTCTGCGCCGCCTTGGTTGGTGAAGTGCCAGCCGCCATTCTCGATGTACGTATACGGCGTTTTCGTTACGGTGCGCAGGTGATTCAAGCACCCGAGTTTAATGTTCTTATACTTCGTTACTAGTGTACCGTGCCACGGTTCACTTGATCGATTGTTAAAATAGTACGCATAAACAGTTTGGCGAAGCTTAAATATATCATCCTTCCTATAATCAATGACTACTTCGGGGTTCCAAATTTCATCAACATCGGACACGAAGCAAACATCGTTTTCATTGAGTTTAACTAATGCCTTTTTTATAGATTCTTTCTGGTAGAATTCTTTTAACCAGTGCACTATTCCTTTTGGAACATTGTCCGAAGTAAGTGCGTTGGAAATAATTTCTTTGTCTAGCGCACTGATGTTTGGGTCATTCAACCTAGCTTGCAGCTCGTTCTCATCAGATGGGGTATCGTCGATTACGTAGTGAAGTATCTTATCTTTAAACTTTTCAAAACGTTTCTGGTTTTCTGAGAATGCACATTGCTTTGGTTGCCCTGAAAATGTTTGCGTTGCTTCAATGATAACGAAATAATCTACGTAAGGGTATAGTATGTTTAACCTGATCTCTAGTAGGTCTAACTCGTTAAAAAAGGTAAAAATATCGTAGAGCTTGATATATTTACGGTACGCGGCTATTTCGGCAAGTGGTGGCTTCGGAATCTTACGAAATGGAAAGATCATATGACCAACTTCGTAAGGATTTTTTCAACTTCTGCTACAATTCGTCTTTGCACACGCTGTCGAAGAGTGAATCGGGAACGTTCTGTTCTTACGACAGAATCTGCATGGAAAACAGCGAGCATGGTGTCGTTCAATTGGAAACTCGATGTCCACAGTGTGTAAAGTGCACGTTCGATAATATGGGCTTCACCTGGCAGTTTGGCGTGTGAAACAATTGTTCGCAGATTCTCGTAGAGCACTTTTGGGTACTTGAGAATATTTGCTCTCGGTACGATGTAGTTTGCACCTGGCGCAAAACGTATGTATCTCGGGAAAACCGGTTCTTTGAAACAGAATGCTAGAAAATCATTGTAATTGGAGAAATACTTCGTTGGATGGTACTGCAAGTACCAACTTGTATTTAACTCACAAAATCCGCCATCTGCAGAGAAGAAGCTTGTTGGCCATTGCTCCTTGTGCATCCTGTAGTCTTCAATAGGTGTGAAGTATTCATTGTTCATGATTCGTTCGAAGTACTGCTTGCTAACGTGTCTTGGGAAGACGTTACCTTTTGCAAAAATTGTACATGCCGGTAACTTGTCGTAGTTATCGATGATAAATGTGAAGTAGTCGTACAGGTTGTAGCCAACGTTCGGACTTAGTACTACGTTTGCTTTTTTCAGTTTTGGCGGGTGCGGTGCATTCGTGCTCTTATCGTAGACTATGTAGTTGCTCGTGTAATTTGGAATCCAGCTTATATCGTTGTGAAAATTGGAAATGACGAGAAAGTTTCTCTCAATCTTCTTTTGCACGTAGTAGTCGAGGTGATCTTGCATGTACTCTTCGTGCTCCTTCACGCATGCTTCGTAGCTGAAGATTTGGCCACTACGATCTAAGTAGTGCCACCCTGACATAAGGTTGTAACTGCAACCCCAGTAGCCGTCGGATGTATTGTACTGGGACCAGTACTTTGGAGCGATGCAGAACTTCAAGTTTTCATTGAGCCAAGCTGGCAAGCACGCAAAGCTTGAGTTTGAAAGAATAAGGTAGCTTGCATTCTTAATGACGACGTAGTCTTTAGCAATACTGAAGTGGTGCACCTCGAAGCTAGGGAAGAATTTTTTTGCAGTTTGCACATCGTCCGTTATAACAACGAAACGGAAGTTTGGATTAATTTTCAACATGTACTGGACCGCGTCTTCCCAGTATTGCTTGGGGAGGAAAACCTTTGGAATATGCACGTACTCGCCGCCGCGGAAGTTGATGACGCAGGTATCGTCGCTGGCGTAGTCATTACACTCAAACACTTCGTTGACCCGAAGCCATTTTCGAATTTCCGCTTTACGGTGGGAAATATACTTTTCATCCTGCATAATGCCATCAATTTTTGTTTTGTCCGGGATGTTTACCAAGTTGCTGTCGTAGGTACGAATGTCCACACCGTTCTCTGGGTGGTTTAATCTGCGTTCGTTGTAGTAGTACTGTATGTCTTCAGGAAGTTCATGTGGGGGTCCACCCTCTGGTCCAGAGCCACCGATGACCGGCTTTCCACAGTCTAATTGCATGAAGTCACTGCACTTCAACTTTTCTGGTGATTTGATACCAAAGTCATAGCCTTTATCCAAGGCAATCACTCGTGTTGTCACGTAACACCAGAGCTGGTTTCCTAGTCCTTGGCCGTTATATATTTCCGTGACAATCATAGTCGTGACGCTAATGTCCGGAAGAACCTACGGAGTGTTAAAAATTTTGGGATGGCTTTACGGTTGTTGTGAAAGCCAAAAGTGGAATACGTAGATTCCTCGCATTTTTTTTCAAGAGAGAACTTCGCCGCCACGTCAACGGGTGCAAATCGTATGCCTGCATCCTCCAGTTGTTTGCGGTAGTAGACGCAGAGGATGCCATCCTCATGGAAGAATCCAGTGCCATTATCGGTGAACGGAAGGTGGAGCTCGTTTAGAATGTTTAGCAATCGTTTGCTCCGAAGTGAGAACCCACCATTACCAACACGCACATTCACCCTTTCGTTCGTGAAGTGCACGTCCTTGGGCCATGGCGCGCCAATGTAGTCGTACCGCAAGAATGCATCGTCCCATTTCTCTGGCCGGAGTACGTAGGCATCATTATGGACAATGAGAACGTGATCGCTGGTAATGTAGTCGGGTAAACGGTACGCCATGAATTTACTGTAATCGTTCGTATTTTTCTTTTCCTTACTTTGGAGGTCGGTTGGTAGACACGCCTTAAAAGTAATCCCAAACGGTAAATCAACTGGTTTATCATGGGCTATGAGTATGCTCTCGTGGAAGTGCATGTGTTCCATCGAGAGCTTCAGTGCCCGAATTGCACCAGAAGGATTGAGACCTGTTACCGCAACGAGGCTCACAGATGGTAGGTGCAGCTTCTTACGATGTTTTGCAATAACGTACTTCAGTTCTTCTTTCCGAAGTTTTACCGTTGCTTCCGTATTCGTTATCTGATGATCTCCTGTACGTATCGCAACGGTGATTGCATTTGTGAGTTTTGGTGGACCGTAGGTGTCATGATACCGCTTGTACAAATCGCAATCTACTAACCACTTCAACTTTGGATCAAAGAGGAGTGGGTGGTCATTCTTTACGGCAATGACCGAAGGTGAGCCAATCGTGTTTTCGCCTTTATAAACATTTTTATTGTACGTTGGGTAGTGCGGTTGGTAGAACGTCTTACCGTCGGTAGTGTGTTCGCACCCTGTGGCCAGCCAAGTGTCTGCATTGAGGTCGAAATTTTCGGCAATTACTTGAAGGGCGTTGTGGTCGTACAGGAAATCGTCCTGGAAGACAATTTTTATTATCTTCCCTTTTGCGTGACGGATTGCATTGTTCGCATTCGCCGCCATGCCGCCCGTAGGGTCGGTATTTACAAAGTACTGGATGGGAAGCTTGGTGCGGTACTCCTCACACAGCTGCCTGACCAATGGTGTTTTGGAGTAGTCCGAAATAACGACTTCAAAGTCACGGAACGTTTGCTTCGTGAGTTTCTCAAAGCTTTCACGGAGGAAGACGTGACCTACCCCACCCATGTCGTAGCAGGGGATGCAGACGCTAATGTACGGCTGGTTACTCATGGAAAGTGCGCTTGATGCCTTCCTCCAAGCTGATCAGTGGTTTCCAGCCGGGTATAGTCACGCCCTTACTCCAGGTTGCCATGACTTCGCGAGGGCGGTATGGGCGTGCACCCCACTGGATGTTTAAGGTAACACCAGTGACCTTCTGGAAGATGTCTGCTAGCTCCTTGAGCGGAAGGGATCGGCCAGATGCTAGAGCGAATACTGAGCCGTTGAGTTTCCGTTCTGTATCCCTGGTGAGCAGTTCGGTGAGACGTACGTAGCCATCGATGACGTTGTCGATGTAACTAATGTCAAGGCACTGGTCGCCGGGGGACATAGCCAAGCGCTCTTGGGTTTTCGCATGCTTCATCCACAGGTTGAAGATTTTCGGTCGAGTGTCACCCGGGCCGAACGTATCACTCAGTTGCAACGTTACAAAGTCAATTGGTGACGTTGCGGCGTAGTACTTGGCTATGTCTTGGAATGCTTGCTTCGTTGCGGCGTAGAGGTTCACTGGGTCGTACTCACTATCTTGGTAGTGCTGCCAGAACGTCCCGGTGTTGATAAACCAGCGCACGCCACCTTTGCATGCTGCCTCCAGGAGCGAAGTGGCAAAGAATATGTTTGAATCTACTAAGCCAGGAATATCGGAGGTTGTATGCTGCGCCAAGAAGAGCGAGGCAAGGTGCACGACGCCATCGAAGTGCTGCTCCTGGACGTAGCGCACGAAGTCGTCTTCATCCTTATCGAACGTGTAGGTTTGCACGTGCTGCTCCTTGAAGAAGCTAGCATCCGATGAAGGACGAATGACTGCGCACACGTCGTGGCCGTTCATTTGCAGACGGCGGATGAGGTGTTTGCCAATAAACCCAGTACCACCCGACACAAGAATTTTCATACGTTTTGATCGTTCTGAAAGGTGAACGGGGTATTGAGCTCTGCAAGCGCTGGGAAAGCCTTATCGCGCGCAGACTGGATGGGCTCCGCAACGCCCCACGAGCAGCCAAAGCTATCTGCTCGTACGCCAAAATCAGACGTTGGCGCGTACGCACTGGTCTGCAGGTAGGTGACGCAGGAATCGTCCTGCAGCGCTCGGAAGCCGTGCGCGCAGCCAATGGGCACGTAGGCCATGTTCCGGTTCTCCTCCGAGAGTTCTAAAGCCACGTGCTGGCCATAGGTGGGGGAACCTTTGCGAATATCCAGGATGACATCCATAATTTTTCCGCGAGTAACGTAGACGAGCTTGACGTGGTCATGCGGTGGGGATTGGAAGTGCATACCGCGTACAACGTCTTTTTTTGATACCGAGTAGTAGCTTTCTACAAAGTCACTACGGAGATTTGCATGTGCAAATGTTTCTGCATGGAGCACTTTGACGAAAACGCCCCGCTCGTCAAAGAGGGGCTTTGCAGCTACGACGTACACACCAGGAATGGTCGTTGGGGAAATGTTCATGTGTTGGCCCATAGGACACCCGCCTTGCGAGCGTCGTTCACGTACTCTGCTAAGTCCCGGTTGCTATTCAGCTGCTTCCGTTGGTAGAAGTCTTTGTACCACTCTACCGTTCTGGCAAAAGTCTTTTCGTTGTCCCACAAGCTCTGCCATTGCAATTGTTTGCGTGCTTTGCTGGAGTCCAGCACTAGCAAGGTTGCTTCGTGCACCTGTGAGACACTTGGTTGCACAGTGAACTTGATTTCATCCCAGTACTTCTGGGCAAAGGTCGTTACCTCACCCACGGTAAGTGACGCACTATCGAGAGGTCCAAAGTTCCAATTGTCAGCAAAGGCCGCTTCTCCTTCCAGAAGCTTCCAGCCGAGGTGTAGGTAGCCACTCAGTGGCTCTAGGACGTGCTGCCAGGGGCGTACCGCTTGTGGATTTCGAATGGTGACTGGCTCACCAGCGTTCGTTGCCCGCATGATATCTGGGATGAGTCGGTCTTTCGCCCAATCGCCACCACCGATGACGTTCCCAGCCCGGACATTTGCCATGAGGGTATGGTGCTTGTGGCCGTAGTCTTTGGGGTTGAAGAAAGAGTGACGGAAAGCTTGTGACACAATTTCTGCCGCACCCTTCGAGGCACTGTACGGGTCGTCACCACCCATGGGGTCACTTTCCGTGTAGCCTTCCAGTCGTTCGATGTTCTGGTAGCACTTGTCGCTGGTGATGTTCACAATCGCTTGGACTTTGCCGTAAGAGCGACACGCATCGAGCACGTGCACTGTGCCCATAATGTTCGTGTCGAACGTTTCAACGGGGAAGGCGTACGACTCGCGGACAATAGGCTGCGCCGCAAGATGGAACACAATATCAGGCTGGCATTGCTCCAACGCGCTACGGAGCGCCTCACGATCAAGAATATTTGCAATTGTTGAAGTGAGGTGGAGGTCGAGCAGGTCGAAATGGTTCGGTTTTGTTGGAGGCTGCAGCGCGTACCCTGTAACATTGGCACCGAGTGATGTCAGCCAAAGCGCGAGCCAGGAACCCTTGAAGCCTGTGTGTCCGGTTATGAGCACCCGCTTACCTTTGTAAATGCCACCAAATAGTTTATCCATGGTTTGTTGCTACTTCCAGGTTTTCCAAAATGCCTTCCCCTCACCCCAAACTTTATTCAGGTGGTTAAGGTCTCGCTCAGTATCAACACATTCCCAATTACGGATACCCTTGAAGACCATGACTTCGCCGAGTGGTACTAATTTCTCAAAGGTTTCGTACTCAAGGTCACAGTTCTCATCCTCGCTAAGGTACTTGAATAGTCGTTTATCGAAAATGAAGAAGCCCCCATTAATGAGCCCCACCGAAGACTGAGGTTTCTCCTTGAAGTCCATTAGCTTGCCGTCAGTTTCCATAATTTCTCCGAAGCGTGCGGGAGGATGCACGCCAGAGATGGTGAGAATTTTCCCGTGAGATTTATGGAATTTTACGAGTTCCTCAATATTGATGTCTGCAACCCCATCACCATAGGTAACCATGTTCACGTCATCGTCTAAGTACTTCTCAACGCGTTTCAACCGAGCGCCCTTTAACGTGTTCAGGCCAGTATCAACCATAGTTATCTTCCAGTCCATTTCATCATGGGAATTGAGGGTTTCCACTTTCTTGGTTCCCAGGTGGATGCTGAAGTCCGTGGCACAGAAGTGGTAGTTGTGGAAGTACTCTTTGATGAGTTCCTGCTTGTAGCCCAGGCTGAGGACGAAGTCTTTGTACCCGTAGTGCGAGTACATTTTCATGATGTGCCAAATGATTGGCCGGTCGCCGATGCGAACCATTGGCTTTGGCGTGAGTTCGCTAATAGCACCAAGTCTTGTGCCAAAACCACCTGCAAGAATGATGACTTTCATATTCCTTTAGGAAAAGCGTGAAAGGAACTCATCGAAAGCACTGCAGAGGTACGCGACTTGCTCATCTTTCAGGCCGTGGTGCGAAGCAATGACGAAGGAATTGCGCATGATGTTGAGCGTATTCGGGAACTCGGGTTGCGCCAGCCGGTGGGGGATATGACCGTACCCTGGTTGCAACAGGATGTTTCCAGTGAATACTGGACGTGTCTGGATATTTTTCTGCTCTAGGAAAGTGACAAGCTCAAGCCGTGTGAAGGGTGCATCTGGCTTGATGAACAGCGGGAAAGCCAGCCACACAGTTTCGGTTTTTGGCGTTTGGACTGCGAGGTCGAAGAACTTCGTGTACTTCGACGCGAAGAAATTGTGTAAAGTATTGTAGTGCTGCTTTCGGGCGGCGGCGAAGGTGGGGAACTTCTGCAACTGGACGAGTGCGAAAGCGGCCGAGAGCTCGAGCGGCAGGAAGTTGTAGCCAATTTCACTGAAGATGAACTTGTTGTCGTAGGGGATGCTGCCGAGCTCACCCTTGAAGCGATTCTCCAGGAGTTCAGAATTCGCTTTCTCGCCGAAGAGTGATGACTGCCGTCCCCAGCCGCGTAGCACGAGCAGCCGGTCTGCCCACTGGTCATCATTCACGCAGATCATACCACCGCCACCGGCGCCGTTGATAATGTGCGACCCGTAGAAGCTCGTGGTCGTAATATGTGAATAGGTTCCCGTTGGTTTGCCGTCGTACTTGCCGCCCAACGTGTCGCAAGAGTCTTCGATGAGCCACAACTTGTGCTTCTCGGCGAGTGCCGCGAGCGCTTCCAAGTTCGGGATGTTCCCCATGAGCGAGGGGATCATGAGCACCTTGGTTTTTTCGGAGATAGCGGCTTCCACTTGCTCAATATTGACAATGAGTGTCAGCGGATCGACATCCACGAATACTGGCACAAGACCTTTTTGAATTATCGGGGCCACCGTCGTTGCAAACGTAAGGATAGGGGTAATGACTTCGCTGCCCACGGGAAGTTGGAGTAGCTCGAATGCCAGGAGGTTTGCCGAAGAACCGGAGTTCACCATGACCCCATGTTTCTTCCCAAAGAGTGCTGCAACCTTATCTTCAAACAGCTTCGTCTTGTCACCAATTGCAGTATTACCTTTCAGTACTTCAACAACGGCATCAATTTCTTCTTGGCCGTGGACAGAGAAACCGTAGGGGACTCGCATGGATGAAGGAGGTAGCGTCGCCATATACCTTTTGGTGAGTTAGGGGATTGAGGTAGTATAGTGTACTAGGTGTGAAGAAAAAATTCTAGTGGGAGTAGGTATATCGCACCATGTAGTTGCAAATAGTTTTATCCGCTGGAATTTTGTAACCGTACTGGTGAATATCAGTTGCAAGCTTGAATTCTGAGGCCAACAGCACGTGGTCTCGGCTGTGCCCTTTGATGAGAAAATCAATATTCGCGAAGTAGCGTCCTTCAATGAGGTCAACGTTCTCAACCTCGCATACAACTTCACCGCTAGGGGCAAGAGCGGCACGGAATGAACGCTCGCTCACGTCGCTATCTAACCGAAGCACTGGTTGGAGCGAATCGTTCACTACGGTAATGACGACTCGTACGTCTTCTATGGGCTCGGTATATTCACTAGCGTACTTCATGGTAAAACGTATTCCTTCACCACTGTGCAATTCTTTCTCTGCATTCAGGTTGGTAATTTGGATATCAGTGAATTTTACCCCACCCTTCCCTTCTCTATCCCGACGATTAGCAAGAGAGACAATGTTTGTCTGGTTCACACGGTCGAGGTACTTTTTTATTACCTCATCGGTCGGCCCAAACATTTCTATTTGACCTTCTTTCAGGAGAATGCACTTGGTGCATAACTTCTTGATAGCCTCCATGTTATGGCTAACAAAAATTACTGTCCTGCCTGCCTCCTTTGTTACTTGGTCCATCTTCCCTAAACATTTTTTCTGAAAGTCAGCATCACCGACTGCAAGAACTTCGTCAACGATGAGGATGTCTGGATCCATGTGTGCAGCCACAGAAAATGCCAGTCGGACGTACATACCTGAGGAGTACCGTTTCACTGGTGTATCAATGAACTTCTCAACGCCCGAGAATTTCATTATCCCTTCAAATTTCTTTGCAATTTCACGCTTCGTCATTCCTAGGATTGCACCGTTGAGGAAAATGTTCTCCCGGCCTGTGAGTTCGGGGTGAAATCCAGTACCAACTTCTAGGAGTGACGCCACCTTTCCACGAAGGGTAATTTCCCCTGTGGTAGGCATAGTAATTTGTGAGAGAATTTTCAGAAGTGTAGACTTTCCGGAGCCATTAGCGCCAATCAACCCCACTGCATCACCACGGTGCACGTCGAAGTTAATGTGCTGCAGTGCCCAAAAGTCTTCCTTGGTCGTCTTCTTTTCCCCACGGAGAAACCGAAAAGGCTTCTTCGCAAGGTGCACAATGGTATCTCGGAACGTCTCGTAGGGAAGACGGTTGTGAGAGAGGACGTACTTCTTCCCAATGTTACGAACTGCAATAATTGGATCGGCCATACAGTTAGGAGACGTCGGCGAATATTTTCTCAGTCTTCTTGAAGTAGTAAATACCCAGAATGAAGACAGTGAGCGCTATGCACGCTGATAGTAAGAGTAGCGTGTAGTTCATTGGTCGATTGCCAATAATTCCTGCTCGTGCAGCCTCGATGATACCAACCATTGGATTAAGTCCTAGGAGCCATTGGTACTTCTCTGGTACGAGCGTTGTGGGGTAGATGACTGGTGTAAGGAAAAATGCAGTCTGAATGAAGAAGGGGAGTGCCTCACGGACGTCACGGTAACGCACGTTGATGGCTGCGAGGAGCGACCCAATACCCGATGCCGAGAGGAAGGAAAGGAGTACGAGTACTGGCAAGAGGAGTACCCCTGCAAGTGTCGGAACAAACTGGTAGTACACCATTAACCCTGCGAGTACGAGGAATGCTATGCCGAAGTCTATGAGCGGTGTAATTGTTGACGAGAGCGGAAGGAGTAAACGGGGGAAGTAAATTTTTTTTATCATGCTCTCGTTCGCAACCAGGGAGTTGCTTGAACTCCCTAGGGAAGTCGAAAAGTAGTTCCAGAAGAGCAAACCAGAGAAGACGAATATTGGGTACGGCACGCCGTCAGATGGTACTTTCGCTAGGCCACCGAAGAAAAGCGAGAAGATAACCATCGTTGCTATGGGCTGGAAGAATGCCCAGGCAACACCAACAACTGTTTGCTTGTACCGTACCTTGATATCTCTCCACGCGAAGATGTAGAAGAGTTCTTTGTATAACCAAAGTTCCTTGATGTTCAGGCCAATCCAGCCTGAGCGAGGTTTAATAATTACCGTGTGCGTACTGTCTGTCATAGTGCTATATCGTGGTAGCTATTGTACCGTAACGTTCTGAGCGTACCATTCGTAGGTTTCAGCAATGCCCTGCTGTAGGGAAATTTTCGCTTGCCAGCCGAGTTTGCTTATCTTGGTAACATCCAAGAGTTTCTGCGGAGTGCCGTCTGGTTTACTCGTATCCCAAGTTATTGTCCCCTCGAACTCTGCAACCTCACGTACCATCTCTGCGAATTCACGGATGCTAACGTCTGAACCCGTGCCAATGTTGATAATCTCAGGGTCATCGTAGTTTTGCATGAGGAAAATGCACGCTGCGGCGAGGTCATCGACGTGTAAGAACTCACGACGAGGTGTTCCACTTCCCCAGACGCTCACGCTTGGCGCCTTCGTTTGCTTTGCATCGTAGAACTTCCGAATGAGGGCTGGAAAAACGTGAGATGACTTCAGGTCAAAGTTATCATTTGGTCCGTAAAGATTTGTAGGCATGACAGAAATGAAGTTATCTCCGTACTGCTTATGGAATGCTTGGCACATGAGAATGCCAGCAATTTTTGCTGCGGCGTAGGGTATGTTAGTGATTTCTGGTTTCCCATCGAGGAAATACTCTTCTTTCATTGGCTGAGGGCAGTTCCGTGGGTAAATGCAGCTACTCCCGAGGAAGAGCAACTTCTTCACTTTTGCATCATGCGCGCATTTCACAACGTTATTTTGGATCGTTAGATTTTCGTAAATGAAATCTGCGCCCAAAGTATTGTTTGCGTATATCCCACCGACTTTAGCTGCCGCGAGGTAAACAAACGTTGGTTTTTCTGAAGCAAAAAATTCTTTTACTGCCGTGAAGTTTGCAAGGTCGAGTTCCGCTCGAGTGCGGGTTACGAGATTGGTGAAGCCTTGCTTTGTGAGTGCACGAATAAGCGCAGACCCCACAAGGCCTCTGTGTCCGGCAACGAATATTTTTGCGTCTTTCTCCATGTTATTTTCGCTGTGCTACCTCGTAGTCAGCTTCTACCATAATTTTTACGAGTTCATTAAAAGTTGTTTTCGTCGACCACTGGAGTTCTTGCTTTGCTTTCGTTGGGTCTCCAATGAGTACCTCAACTTCGGTGGGACGGAAGTACTTCGGATCAATTTTTATGAGTTTTTTTCCACTCTTGCTATCAAATCCTTCTTCCGCTAATCCAGTGCCACGCCACTGTATGTCGAAGTTGAGTAAACGTCCTGCTTCTTCTGCAAACTCCCGAACAGAGTGCGCTTCTCCTGTGGCGATGACGTAGTCTTTCGGCGTATCTTGCTGCAGCATCTTCCACATTGCTTCAACGTAGTCTTTCGCGTATCCCCAATCACGTTTCGCGTCTAGATTCCCTAGGTAGAGCATATCTTCTTTGCCTGCTCGTATTCGTGAGAGTCCGCGCGTAATTTTTCGGGTGACGAAGGTTTCACCTCGACGCGGTGATTCATGGTTGAAGAGGATGCCATTGCAAGCGTAGAGGTTGTAGCTTTCACGGTAGTTCACGGTTATCCAGTACGCGTACACTTTTGCCACACCGTACGGACTGCGTGGGTAAAACGGTGTTGTTTCACGTTGCGGTGTTTCTTGCACTTTGCCGAACATCTCACTGGATGAAGCTTGGTAAATGCGGGTTTTAATTCGAGTATCACGGATTGCCTCGAGTAATCTCGTTGTCCCTAGTGCATCAACGTTTCCGGTATACTCCGGCATATCAAAGCTCACCCGCACGTGGCTTTGTGCTCCGAGATTGTAAATTTCATCAGGAGAAATTGTTTCAATCAGACGAAAGAGATTAGAGGAATCGGTAAGGTCTCCGTAGTGAAGAATAAGACGTCGATTCGGTATGTGTGGATCTTGGTAGATATCTTCTAGCCTACCGGTGTTAAATGTCGAGGCACGACGGATTAACCCATGTACTTCGTAACCTTTTCCAAGAAGAAGTTCTGCGAGGTAGGAACCATCTTGGCCGGTGATGCCGGTGATGAGTGCCTTCTTCATAGGTTAGCCTTTACGGTGAGTTCGGTACCACGCTACGGTGCGCTGCAAGCCCTCTTCAAGTTGCACCGCTGGAGCGTACCCTATGTACTTCTTTGCTTTCGAGATATCTGCCAGCGAGCTCTTCACATCTCCCGCACGGATTGGCCCGAATTTTGGTTTTGCTTTTTTGCCTAATGCTTTCGCTATTGTCCGGGTTATCTGGAGGAGCGTGGCCGAATGGCCGCAGGCGATGTTGAGGGTTTCACCGTGGGTTGCTTGCTTGGAGAGCATCGCTAGGATGTTCGCCTCTACGACGTTCTCGATGTAGGTGAAGTCCCGTGACTGCAAACCATCACCGTAGACTGTAGGCTGCTGGTTCTTCATGTAGAGGGCAATGAACTTCGGGATGACGGCGGCGTACTCGGAGTTCGGGTCTTGGTGCGGGCCGAAGACATTGAAGTACCGCAGGCAAACAGTAGGGACCTTAAAGATGTGGGCGAAAACCTTGGCGTACTCCTCACCGATGAGCTTGTTCACCGCGTACGGTGAGAGGGGCATGGGTTTCATTACTTCCTTCTTGTTGACGATTTTCTGGTTCCCAATGCTCTTCCGGTTCCCGTAAATTGAGGATGATGAGGCCAGGACAACCTTCTTCACCTTGTTATCGCGGGCAGCGAGGAGCACGTTGAACGTGCCATTGACGTTCACGTCATGGGAGGCGAGTGGGTTGTTGATTGATCGAGGAACGGATGGCAGCGCCGCTTGGTGGAGGACGTAGTCAACACCGCGCATAGCCCGTTGGAGTTTTTGGAGGCTGCGGATATCAGCTCGAATGAATGTTACTTTTTTTTGGATATCTTTCAGGTTCTCCATCCGGCCGGTAGAGAGGTTGTCGATTATTTTGACGGTGTACTTCCGGACCAGCAGCTCTCGAGCGATATTGGAGCCGATGAACCCTGCACCGCCAGTAATGAGGACAGTACTCATGCTCTTTGTGCGTTACGGTGACGGAAACTTAAAAGCAGGGCAGGGATTGCGAAGAGCAGTAGGAGTGCGTAGGCGATTGTTGTTTCGGAGTAGCTGGCACCAAGACGCACAGCGAAGTACACCCCGAGAGTGGGGAGGCAAACAGCGAGGAGAACGCTCAGCGCTACATGTTCGAGTAGTTGGGCTCGCTTCAGTATGGAAAGACTCCAAACCCAACCAATTGAGAGTACGCTCAGTACACTCAATGGCAGCCGAACGATTGCGCTCTCGAGGATCCCAGACAGGGCAAGACCAAGAGTTAGCAGAATGCTAAGAGCGCCGACGGTAAGGGCAACCTTCAACGTAGATTGCATAGCAAAGAAAACTATACTGACTTCTGCTGAGCTTGTCAAACCGCAAAATGCAATGACATCCGTTCATCCTGTATGTATACTGTAGCAATGCGAGTGACATTCCTTCAGCAGCATTCTTCAATGTACCTCCGCGCCGTGAAAGTGCTCATTGGGAGCATTCCGGTAGTTTGCTTACTGTATATTTTGAATCAGAACGCTGCATTTTTTGGAACGCACCGCATTACGGTGCATTCATTCAGTCAATTGCCGAAGAGTGTCACTTTTGCGGGTGGCGCAGACGTTGGCGTGGTCGCCACCCCAAACGGAAGTGTCACGCGCCCGTACACGGACCAAGTGAAGTTTGCCGTAACTTTGCCCCGTGGTTTTGAGACTATGACCATGGCTGCAGAAGTTGATGCTGACCCATTTGCCACACTCACTCTCAGTGCGCGCACCTCGGCGGTAGCGAGTCAATCGGCGAGCTTCAGGCTGCCAACTGCTTTTGGCAGCAGTTGGCGGAGCACGACGCTCGATGGCGGTAGGCTGTTCATCCAAGGCCACGAGAACATTCAGAATGCCGATGCGTTTTGGTCTGCTTTCAAAACGTTTCGAAAGGTCTACACACTCAGTGGGGACCTCGCAAGCGCAATACCCTCAAACCTCTACGCCGCTTCCGCGGATCTTCGAGATGTTCACCTTGCTTCAGACTACCGTGGTCCGCTCATCATGAACGTCTTCCTTAGCAATGAAACGAAGAGTATTCAATTTTCCAAGAGAGACTTGGACTACACACCGGGGCCAGACACGCTCCATTTTTCGCTCGAGCGCGCTGGGAACGTCATCCTCACCCGCAACATTGAAGACGGCAGTGGGCAGCGGCAGCTCATTGAGGTATCGCTGCCAGAACTCCAGGGTGGTTTCTATACCTTACGTTTCACACCGAACAATGAAGATAGTCTTCTGAGCGATGTACGATTCCGTGGTGCTGACGTACATATCCAACAAGGAGTTTTCTTGGGTCCTGCGCCGCAAGCAGTGACCCTGTACACGACATGCTCGACGTTCATTGCAGCCGCAGCGCACGACCTCGGCCTGCAGTCTTCCTTCACGGTGAATGGACGAAAGGTGGATCTCAAGGCGGTGAAGCAGGAAAATACCGTCCGGTTTACCGGGCCAATTGGCACCATCGTCATCCCGCGTGGTGACGTGAGTCTCTCGAGCCCTTGTGGTTTCCAGCTCAAGCCCGAGCACCCAATTCGGCAAGCATTCACTGCACTCACAAAACGTATTACCCCCTTGCCAGCATTTACCAGTGGTGCTTTGAAGAAGGCAGAGGTAGTATTCGATACTGCGAAGCCTGTAGAGCAGAAAGGGAAGTCTGGGTACGTCATTGAAGAGACTTTTGACCTCCATACACTTTCCGCAAAAGGGAAAACCTTCACTTTCGCCTTGGAGAGTCCAGGCCTGACGACCCGACCTGGCGCGTACTTGCACATTACGCGGGTTACGTTTACGGCGCGCCGCCCTGCATTCTCACTGTCCGACGTCCCGAAAGCATTCAAGGCGATTTTTACACGGTAATCTATGAAGAAGGTAACTTTTAGCGTGCAATGGCCATTCACCGGTGCAGAGGTGCGGGAGATCCTCTCATTTGCATTTCACGTTTCACTCGTATCATTCCTCAGTTTCTCCTTAGTCGAGAGCGTACACCCTGGGGTCGTTACGCATTTTTTCAATACCAACGTTTTCCTCTGGTTCGCCATTGGTCTAGGCATGCTTTCGTACCTGTGGCCAATGGTTGTACCAGAAGCACGGAGCAGGTTGAAACTCGGGTGGCAAGGGTATGCATGGGTTGTGCTGCTGACATTGGGCACAACAGCGTTGGTGTGGTACAAGCTCGCACCAATTGGTTGGGTTGCTTTTGTCATCGCTGCCTTGGGTGGCCTACTTGTTATTGGCTTGTACTTTTTTGTGACTTTTGACAAGGACAAGTAATTTCCTTCACACTACCCCACTATGCCAAACCTCCACGATGTGATCATCAAGACGCTCATTACTCATCCAGACGACCGTGGCTTCTTCCGGGAGGTTTTGCGGGATGACGACAAGCTCTTGTCGAACTTCGGCCAAACTTCAGTAACCGTTACGTACCCAGGTGTCATTAAAGCTTTCCACTACCACGAGAAGCAGGATGACCTGTGGTACGTCGCCAGTGGCATGGCCCAAGTGGTGCTGTACGACATGCGCGAAGATTCAGATACGTACAAGCAGACGCAGGTGATCTACGCTGGGGAACAGAATCCCGTTTTGATAAAAATTCCCATTGGTGTGGCTCATGGGTACCGTGTGCTCGGTGACAAGCCAGTCATGCTCTTCTACCACACCACCATGAGCTACGACGCCAAGAACCCTGACGAGAAACGCATCCCATTTGACGATCCAGGCATTGGTTTCGATTGGACAACGCAGAACCGATAGTATGAAACTTCTTATCACTGGTGGCGCCGGTTTCATAGGCTCGAACTTCGTCCACTACATCCTTCGAGAATACCCGGAGGATACGGTTGTGAATTTTGACAAGCTCACATATGCCGGAAATTTGGCGAACCTGAAGGATGTCGAGAAAGATTCGCGGTACAGCTTCGTGAAGGGCGACATTGCCGACATTGAGGCAGTCCGCAAAGCCGTGCCAGAGCACTGCGACGCAATTGTGAACTTCGCTGCAGATACACACGTCGACCGTTCGATTCTGGATCCTGATGCATTCTTGCGGACGGACATTTTCGGTACGCGCGTTCTTCTCGATGTCGCCAAGGAGAAGAAGCTTGGGCGCTACGTACAGGTCTCTACGGACGAAGTCTATGGGGATATTGAATCTGGTCAGTTCTCGAAAGAAATGGATCGCCTCCACCCATCCAGCCCGTACGCAGCATCGAAAGCAGCAGGCGACCTCATGGTGCTTGCATACGTGCGGACGTACGGCGTTCCCGCGCTCATTACCCGCTGCACCAACAACCTGGGGCCGAACCAGTACCCAGAGAAGTTCATCCCGCTTGCCGTGACGAACCTCATGGAAGGGAAGCCAGTGCCTGTGTACGGTGACGGTATGCAGGTACGGGATTGGCTACACGTGGAAGACCACTGCCGGGGGATTGACCTTGCACTCCGGAAGGGCCGGGTAGGGGAGATCTACAACTTCGGGGCCAATCAGAATCCCGAGTGGCCAAACCTTACAATCCTCGAGGCAATTTTAAAGCAGCTTGGCAAAGGTGAAGACATGAAGACCTTTGTGAAGGACCGTGAAGGGCACGATCGCCGGTACGCGGTCGATACCACGAAAGCGATGCAAGAACTCGGTTGGAAGCCAACCTGGAACCTTGCAGAGGGGCTGAAGCAGACCGTGCAGTGGTACGTTGACCACCCAGAGTGGTGGAAGCCCTTGAAGAGCGGAGAGTACTTGGAGTATTACAAGCAGCAGTACGCTCACCGATAAATTGCAGGTTACCACCCCTACCCCTCCTCGATTGAGGAGGGGATAGAATTATTGACCAGGTTTACAAGGACGGTATACTAGGCGGGACAAGAGGGCATAATCCCTTTCATTCTATGTCCCCCAAAAATGCGACAATTGACGAGGTTTTAGAGGCTATTAAAGCACAAGACGTTCAAACCGAACGAAGGTTTGGCAAAGTTGTGCAGAAATTTACTGCAAATACTGAACAGAGATTCGGTGAGGTGTTAGAGGCTGTGCATTTGCTCTCCGAACAGATGGAGCAGCGTTTTAAGAAAGTAGAATCGCAGATGGTTACAAAAACTTTCCTAGACGATAAGCTGGCAGATGTACAGGCTAATCTTATTTTGTTTACGCGAAAGGAAGATAGCAAATTACTCGCACTGGTTGATTTGCTCTATGGCAAACGCCTTATGACCAAGTTAGACCGTAAGCATATAATGGCGTTAGAGCCATTTGCACAGACACACTAAGTGCAAAAAGTCCTCATCACCGGTGCGAAAGGCATGCTCGGCCAGGAAATTGTCCGCGTATTTTCGGCAAACCCGCTGTGGCAAGTGGTCGGCTGGGACTTTGAGAACCTCGACATTACCGACGCGAAAAGCGTCGAGAATAAGCTGACTGCAGCTGAACCGCAGCTGGTCATCAATTGTGCTGCGTATAACAACGTAGACGGCGCAGAAGCTGAGCCAGAGAAGGCAGCGCTCCTCAACACAACTGCGGTCGCACATCTCGCCCATACAACGGCGCAGCTGGGCGTAACGCTAGTACACTTCTCCACGGACTACGTCTTCGATGGGACGAATCGTGATGGGTACATCGAAACTGACACCCCGAATCCACAGAGCGTGTACGCCAGGACGAAGGCAGCCGGGGAAGTTGCCGCGCAGGATAATCCGAAGCACTACGTCATCCGCCTCTCGCGGCTCTTCGGGAAACCCGCAGCGTCCACGAATGCGAAGAAGAGTTTCGTCGACGTCATGATCGGGATAGCAGCGAAGCAGTCAACAATTAATGTCGTGGATGGTGAGTATTCCAGCCCGACGTACGCCCCCGACTTGGCCCGCGCGACGTACGATATGGTGAAGCTCCAGTCACCCTACGGCACCTACCACCGGACGAACGACGGGGCCTGCACCTGGTATACGTTCGCCAAGGAGATATTCCGTCTCGTTGGGAAGAACACTGCGGTAACGGGTGTACCACCAGAAACGTTTCCACGCCCTGCGGCTCGGCCGGCATACTCACAGTTACGTACGACAAAGCTTCCGCCCCTCCGGTCGTGGCAGGATGCGTTGGCTGAGTACCTGGGGGTTGCACAGCCATAAACTTGTCCGATTGCCTATGCTTGCTAGTATAGGCGCATGAGGCAGTTTTTCCGTACACACCAGCGATTCACTATTGGCGCGCTCTGCTGGCTGGCGCTCTTCGGCATTTTCAGCGTCACAGCGTGGCAGCAGCTAGCTTGGCCAACGTTCAGCTCGCCAGACGAAACTGCGAACTATGCCTTCGCCCAGCAGGTACGCGAGACCGGAGTTGCTGCAATGCCGACGACATTGCCGGGCAGCCCGCGGAGTGTCTTGAACACGGGAACGCATCTTGTCCCTGGAAGTTTCGTTTTCTTCCCGAGCTTCCTCGGCACAGTTGGCAAGCTCACTGGCACGTTCGGGATGCTCATGTTCGGGCCAGCACTCGCTGCCACAGCCATCCTCGCCTGGTGGTTCTTCCTGCGACGGCACTACGGGAGCACCTGCGCTTGGGTAGCATCCGCAGTCCTCGCGACTGTCCCAACGTTCTGGTTCTACAGCAGCCGCGGGTTATGGCAGAACGGGGTATTTACTTGCGTACTCATGTTGAGCGTTGCTCTTTCGGCGCTCGCTTGGCAGAAACGCTGGTGGCCTTTGAGCGTTTTCACTGGTATCAGTTGGGGCATCGCCTTTGCAATCCGCCCGAGTGAAGCACCCTGGCTCGTCCCAGGTATTATTGTTGCAACTGCGCTCGTGTGGCGGAGTATACCCTGGAAACACGTTGCAATCGCCGTAGCGTGTGCTGCATTGTTCATCCCGCTAACGTTCGCCTTGCAGCGCCAGACGTATGGGTCGGTGACCGGTAGTGGCTACCGTCCAGAGGGGATATTCATCCCATCAAAAACAACAGAGTCGTCATCTTGGATACAGAGAACCGTGAACGCGTTCTTCCCGTTCGGCACAAATCCGTGGCGTGCACTCCAAAGATTTGCAACGCACTCCCAGCCTATAGGCGCTGTGACTATCCTAGGCTTTGGAGGGGTACTCTTCGTGCTCTTCCGCCGATCTACGTCGCAAGCAACGCGCGCCGTAGTAACCGGCTCGTTGGTCAGCGCCGCGCTCCTCATCGTCCTCTACGGTAACTACACGTTCGTGGAGTACCCGGTTTCTCGGGTGCCAACGCTGGGGATTTCATACTTACGGTACTGGTTGCCGCTCGTCCCGCTCTTTGCGTTCGGCATTGGTGCACTTGCCCAGTGGTTGCAAACGTTCCGACGCTTTGGCCTTGCTGTTGCACTCGTGGGGACAGGACTGGTCGTGGGTCTGAACGTGCACCCATTGCTCACCAGTGACGTAGGTCCGCGTTCCACAATCCCGCAGTTCCAGCGACAGCAAGCAGAGAGCCGGTGGATTGTAGCGAATACTCCGATGAACGCTATTGTCGTCGGGAACGACAAAGCTACCTTTCCACGTCGCCATGCTGTGGGCGTGAACGCGGCTACGCTCTTGCCGGTTGATACCATCCAGTCATACGCAAAGCTTGCGCCAGTGTACATCTACCTGGGCTCTGTTGGGGCAGCGTCGGCTGCAGAAGCGACGTATGCGTCGCTCCAACACAGCGAACTCATCCAAGGGCCGAACAATGCAACGCTCATGCCGTTCCCGCAAACGCCGTGACATTCCCGCAACGTGCTATGACCGTGTACCGTAGGAATCCTAGTCGCTGGCAGTGGCTGGGTTTCGGCGTGCTCATCGTTGTAATTCTCCTCATCCTCACTTGGCCGGCGTTGCACCTGCACTTCCTCTCTGATGAGTACGACTGGCTGCGGAATGCGCGTCTGGCTGTGACGAGCGGTGATTGGCTGCAGCCGTTCACGACCTCGACGGGTGGAAACTTCTTCCGCCCAATTGTCAGCGTGGGTTTCCAGATTGACTACGCGCTCAACGGGGCAACGCCGTTCGGCTACCACGTGCACCAGCTCGTGGCGCACATAGCACTGGTTCTTGGCATAGCGTGGGTTGTTTTCTTACTCTTCGGTAGTCGTATGCTTGGCTTTGCGACAGCACTGCTCTTCGCCCTCTGGCCCAGCCAGCACGAAGTGGTCACGTGGCTCGCGGGCCGGCCAGACCTGTACGCCACACTCTTCACGGTTTACGCTCTGGCGAGCTTCCTCATGCACCTCCGATCGAAACGCTGGGGCTGGTACGTCGCGAGCTGCGGCTTCGCCCTCCTCGGGTACCTCTCCAAAGAAACGGCTTTCGTGCTGCCAGCGTTGCTCTTCGGCGCTGGTCTCCTCGTCATACCGAGACGATCCTGGAAAGCCGCAGGACGCCTTGCGCTTCTCGCCTTCATTCCAGCAATTATTCTCGGTGGGGTGCTCGCCATCCGTAGCCACGTCCTCTCCGATGCGATTGGCGGCTACCTCGTGGGCGGTGAGCGGTCGGGGACGAACTTCAGCACGGCGAACCTCTCCCGACCTTTCACTTCTGGTTTCTGGTGGGTGAACTGGACGTACGCGCTGGATCGTTTCGGTTCGGCTGGAATTGTCGGGGCGTTGCATAGGGTATTCACGTGGTTCGTATTGAAGTGGTGGCTGCTCCTCAGCGTGGGCGTTGCTGGGGCGCTCATCTGGGTGTGGCGACGTCCGCTCTCTGAGCGTCGCAACGCCCTTTTGGCAGGGCTTGGCTGGGCAGTCATCGCTTTCATCCCTGTGTACGGTTTGAGCGGGGCCATCAATAGCTCCCTGAACGCATCGAGGCTCTTCTTCGCGAGCAGCTGCGGCTTTGCGCTCATCTTCGCGGCAGGAATTATTCCGTTGGCCCAGGGCTCGCGCGGGCAGCGGGCAATTCGTCTCACCGTGTTCATTGGGTTGTGTATGATTTTTAGCGTCGTGTGGAGATTCAACCTCACGCCCTGGCGTGTTGCCTCAGACAAGATGGGGCAGGTGACCCACGCCTTGCAGGGGCAGCAGGAAGCTTACCTAGCGAATAATCCCACGCACCTCTTCGTTGAGAAGTTGCCAATGATCGTTGACGGTGCCTACGTCTTCTTCGGCCGTGTACCTATTGCCGAAGTGTTCACTATGGTCACTGGTCGTGAGGATATTCAGGTCTACAACGTCGGGGAGTACGCGTTCCCAACGTCGCCATTCTGCGAACGACCTGAAGGGGCGCGTTTCAGCCGCATCGCGTGGGATGCTCAAGCGCGCGTTTTTGAGATTGCCGACGCATCGTCTGTCGCGAACACCCTGGAAGCCGCCCGAATGCCCGTGTCGCCTGTTACGTGGGATTTCAGCAAGCCAGAGACGGTAGCATCGTGGGACTTTGGAGCGTACGCACATGAGCAGCAACCTGACGGTGTTGTGGTTGATTTCGGTACGGAACCTGCCCAAGAGCTTACGAGCTCTGCTTTCCATTTGACTGCAGGCCCGGGGTACCGATGGCTTACTGTGACGTACCACGTGCTTGACCAGGACGCATCGTTCGGCTGGCGTCGGGCACGAGTTCGCTGGGGGGCTGGAGGAGTCTTCCCGGCGCGAAACAAGCTCAGCTACTCATTCGCAGATGCCCCAGAAGGTTCGTACACGGTACCGCTCTGCGAGTACGTCGTTTGGCCGCTCACCACGGACATCGATCAATTAAAAATCCTCCCCGTCCTCAGCGGCGAGGTGAAGCTAGAAAGAATTACCCTTTCACCTGAACGACCCGTCGTACTCCTCCCGCCGCTGGACTAGAAGAATTGCCCGCGTTGCCACTGGAGCAAGTCGCCGTCTGCGAGGAGTAGGTTGATTTCGCCAACGCCCACACCAGCAGTCGCTTGGGTGATGTTCGGCAGTTCGTAGAGCGCGGTTTGCGCGTTCGCAATGTTCCGAACCAAGATTTCTTCTCGACGCACTGTTGCAAGACTACTACGGCCCAAGTGCACGGCAGTAATGATGCTATTACCCCACCGTGTGGCAAGGGTCAGTTCGCCGTCTGGGAATAGCGTCCATGCTGACGAGTCGTCCATGAGCAACCACCCTGGGCTCCCGGGAATGTGTTGAGCATTCTGGTAGGTCATTCGGCTATTGAGTAATTCAAGAATTTTTGTACTGTCACCAGGTGGGACTTTGTACGTCGATCCCCGGAGGACTCCTGCCTTGCTCGCAATAGCCACGAGTTTCCCAACTTCATCTTGAAGCAGGATGTCTTCTGCGTTCTCTGACCAGGCGAGTCTGCTTACCTTTGGTCCTAGCGGAAGCTTCTTCAGGTTCGATGCATTAGCGACTGCAAGTACGTTCCCATTCTCAATCCAGGCAAGAGCAGTGCCATCGGGCGCGAGTAGAGCAGTACCCGGAATGCCAGTACGTAGCGTGCTGAACGGGGACGTTCGGTACAGCTCGAGGTCGGCGGCGAATGTGGTTTGACCAGACCGGACGTTCACCACGAACGTTTGGCTAGCATACCCCGGGGCTGCAACGGTAATGGTATGCGACGTTGGCAGGAGGCCGCGGAAGGTCGTGGGCAGTGAAACGCTCTTCGGTTTGCCATCATCAATGTTTACCTGGACTCGGTTCGGTGCCCCGGCGAGGAGGATGACGCCGGTCAAGCGAATCTGTCGGGTTTTCGTATCGAAGCGGTAGCCGCGGCCGTAGGCGACGCTCCCAATGGCAACGAGCACGAAGAGGCCGGCGAAGAGGAGGGCAAGTGCGCGACGGAACGGGAGTGACATAGTTTTCCTAGCATACCGCAGGGAGCGGCTTGCAGGCTAGGCTGTCGTGTGAGGTTCCTGTATACTCGGGGAAGTATGGCTACGTTCCACATAACCGGAGGCACTCCTCTAACGGGTCGCACTCGCGTTGCCGGTGCGAAGAACGCCGCGACGAAGCTCATGGTAGCAACGCTCCTCACCGATGAGCCCTGCCGTCTTGAGAACTGCCCGCTGCTAGGGGATACAGAAATTACCGCTGAACTCCTCGTTGCCATTGGGGCAACGGTTGAGTGGGAGCAGGGGACCCTCCACCTGCAGACGGCGCACATTACGACGACGACTGTGGCGCCACTCTCCCGCAAGAATCGCATTCCTATCCTCGCCCTGGCGCCCTTGCTGCACCGTGGCCAGCACGCGCAAGTACCCGTCCTCGGTGGGGACAGAATCGGCCCTCGGCCGGTGAATTTCCACCTCGATGCCCTCCGCGCAATGGGCGTGACGGTGGAAGAGCGGGATGGAGCCTACATTGCGACGGCTCAATCCCTCCAAGGCACAACGATTGCCTTACCATTCCCGAGTGTTGGCGCCACGGAGACAATTCTCTTCGCAGGTGTTCTCGCGGAAGGCCGCACTCGGGTAGAGAACGCTGCCGTAGAACCCGAGGTTCTGGAGTTAGTCATGTTCCTCCAGCGAATGGGGGCGCACATCCACCTCGGGGCGAATCGAGTCATTGAAATTGAAGGCGTGCGGAAGCTCCACGGTGCAGCGATGCGCATTAGCGCAGACCGGAATGAAGTTGTGTCTTTCGCTTCTGCAGCAATCGGTACAGGCGGTGACATCTTCGTGGAAGGTGCTGAGCAACAGCACTTGGTAACGTACCTCAACGTCGTGCAGAAGCTCGGTGGGGGGTTCGATGTGCTCCCTGATGGCATTCGGTTCTGGCGACGTGAGGCACTCCATCCAACCGAAATTACTACGGATACGCACCCGGGGTTCATGACTGATTGGCAGCAGCCGACGCTCACGCTGCTCACGCAAGCGAACGGCACTTCCCATATCCATGAGACAATCTACGAAGATCGTTTCGGCTACACCACTGAGCTGGTGCGCATGGGAGCGAACATCGCCGTTACCGACGTATGCCCCATGCCAACTTGTAGATTTCGAGACCAGCACGCCAAGCACTATGCGACGATAACCGGGCCAACACCTCTCCGTGCCGCAACGCTCGCTATCCCGGATATCCGTGCTGGTATGGCGCATGTCGTCGCTGCGTTGATTGCCGAAGGAACGTCGATGCTCACAGGTATTGAGCATCTCGATCGAGGGTACGTCCATTTGGAAGACCGTTTGCGCCAGCTTGGTGCGCATATCGTACGGCAATGAGCGATAGACAATTACCAGCATCGAGCAACATCCCACCGCAGCCACGGCGCACGAAGCCTATCGGCCTCGGTTTCCTCCTTGCAATTATCCTGCTGGTAGGTTTCATTGGTGGGTACTGGACGGCGAACCGTGAGAAGGGATTGGTAAACCCACTCAACGCCCTGCAAGCGCTCACCCGCCTCTCCCCGAACGCGCCAGCCGTCTACGATGGCGTCCTGAAGCTCATCCAGCAGCAGTACGTCTTGCAGCCCGTCGACAGTACGAAATTGTTCTACGGGGCATTGAGCGGCCTTGTACGCAGCCTGGGCGATCCGTACTCAACCTTCTTCACCCCAGAGGCGGCGACGGCATTCAAGAACGACCTCGACCTGAGCATTGAAGGCATTGGCGCAGAAATAGGCTACAAAGAGAAACGCCCAGCAATTATCGCGCCACTGCCAGCCAGCCCGGCTGAGAAAACCGGCTTGAAGGCCGGCGATTTCTTGCTCACCGTAGACGAGAAAGACGTGACCAGTCTTTCCATCGATGAAATTGTAAGCAATATTCGGGGCAAAGCAGGCACGAAGGTAAATATCGTAGTCGAACGGAGTGCGAAAGAACTCCCGTTCACTGTCCAGCGCGAACGCATTACCATTGCCAGCGTCACGAATCGTCGTCTCGATGGTAACCTTGCCTTGGTGCAGGTAGTGAGTTTCAATGAAGAGACGCTGCCGAAATTCGATGCCATCGTACGCGACCTGCTCCTCGATAAACCGAAGGGGATTATCCTTGATTTGCGAAATAATCCTGGGGGGCTACTCGACGTAGCCGTAGACCTCACGGGGGAGTTCATTGGCAAGAAGGTTGTGGTGAAAGAGCGAGACGCAGCTGGGCAAGAGCGTACGGACAGTTCGGACCGCGACGCTCGGTTGCCGCAGACCCCCCTCGTCGTCCTCGTGAATGGCGGCAGCGCCTCAGCCTCGGAAATTGTCGCTGGGGCGTTGCAGGATGAGAAACGCGCAACGATCGTCGGCACGAAGACCTTTGGGAAGGGGAGCGTGCAGACGCTTGAGCCGCTCGCCGACGGTTCTCAATTGAAGCTCACGGTCGCCCGGTGGTTCACGCCACTCGGCCGCACGATCGACGGCACGGGGATTACCCCTGACACCACTGCGGCAGACCCAACGAAAGCTGGGGACGAGAACGATACGCAGCTGCAGCAGGCTATTCGCATTCTGACTTCACAACCATGAAGGTGCTCTTCCTCCAAGTTGTTGCGCCCTACAAAGTCGGCCAGGTTACTAACGTCGCTGATGGGTACGCGAAGAACTTCCTCATCCCGAAGAAGCTCGCCGTCCCGGCGAGTGCTCACGCAGTAGCTGAAGCGCAGCAACGCAAGCAGAAGCAAGCTGCCGATGATGTCCATGCCGCACAGAATGTGGATGATCTCGCTAAGGTTCTCTCCGGGATGCGCATTCACGTTGAGGCGAAGGCCGCGGACTCTGGGACGCTCTACGCCGCGGTAACACCGTCGCGCATTACAGAGGCTGTTACCAAGCAGACTGGCTTCGTTCTGCCTGAGGCACTCCAGAAACAGCTGCCAACGCTCAAACGCGCTGGCGAGCACGCCGTGACATTGCAGATTCACGCAACAACCATTACCTTTACCCTTGACGTATGAGCCCACGACGCACGCACTACATTTTCGTTACCGGTGGGGTCTGCTCTGGCCTCGGCAAAGGCATTGCCGCTGCTTCTATTGGCGCTCTCCTGAAGGCCAGTAAGCTCTCGGTCTTCTCAATTAAGTTCGATCCTTACCTCAACGTCGATCCGGGTACCATGAACCCCTACCAGCACGGTGAAGTTTTTGTGCTCAAGGATGGTACCGAAACTGACCTGGACCTTGGCCACTACGAGCGCTTCCTCGACGTTGAGCTCACGAAATCATCGTCTGTCTCCACCGGGCAGCTCTACCAGCGCGTCATCCAGCAGGAGCGTGCTGGGCGCTACCTTGGCAAGACGATCCAAATTATTCCCCACATTACCGATGCGATAAAGCAATCTATCCAGGAGGTCACCGATACCCATAAACCAGATGTACTCATTATGGAAATTGGCGGCACCGTCGGTGACATTGAAGGGGAGCCCTACCTCGAAGCTGCTCGCCAGATGCGGCACGCAATGGGGAATCGCGTTCTCTTCGTCCACGTTGCGCTCCTCCCGTACCTGAAGACGACGAAGGAGCTGAAGACGAAGCCAGCGCAAGCTTCGGTGCGCGAATTGCAGCGGGCAGGCATTCAGCCAGACGTCATCATTGCGCGCGCCGACGAAACGATTCGCAAAGAGCATCTCGAGAAGCTCTCGCTCTTCTGCGGCGTTCCGTTCGCTGCGGTCATCCCGGCGAAGACGTCACGGAGCATCTACGACGTGCCGCTCGACATGGAGAAGCACGGGATAACGAAGACCATCTTGTCTCTCTTCGATATTGAGGCGCATCGGCCAGTGCTCGGACCTTGGCGTGAACTCCTACGGAAATCACGGAATGGGAAGCCGACGCTCTCCATTGTCCTTGTGGGGAAGTACACTGAACATGGCGATGCGTACCTTTCAGTGGTTGAAGCTATTCGTAGTGCATCGTACGCAAATAGCGTAAAGCTCGCCCTCGTTTGGGTCGATGCTGAGAAGCTTGAAGAGAAAGATCAGAAGGTGTGGGCCCTACTGAAGCAGGCAGATGGCATTGTCGTCCCAGGTGGCTTCGGTTCACGTGGCGTCGAGGGAAAAATTTCTGCTGTACGGTACGCTCGGGAGCAGAACATTCCGTACTTCGGCCTTTGCCTGGGCATGCAAATTGCGACTATAGAATTTGCACGGAACGTTGCGGCTTTGAAGGATGCAACGAGTACAGAGTTCGTTCCCGGTACTTCAACTCCTGTCATCCACATCATGCCCGACCAGGAGAAGAAGCTGCTCGCGCAGGACTACGGCGCAACCATGCGTCTCGGGAACTGGCCATGCAAGCTGGTGGATGGGAGCTTGAGCGCAAAAGCCTACGACGAAGAAGAAGTTCTCGAGCGGCATCGTCATCGCTACGAATTCAATAACTCATACCGGGAGGTACTGGAGAAGGCAGGTTTGCGCATTGCTGGGACAACGAGAGATGGGCACCTCGTGGAGATTGTTGAGGTCGTTGACCATCCTTGGTTCGTGGGTGTGCAATTCCACCCCGAGTTCACCTCACGTCCCTTGCGTCCGCAGCCGCTCTTCCGGGAGTTCATTGCCGCGGCGAAGAAATACAAAATGTCCGGTTCTACCGGACGTGCTGAGGTGAATTGAAGTAGCTAGCTCTTCACGTCGACGAAGCGGACGCCTTTGAGGTTGCCATCGAAACGACGCACCTTCTTGGTTCGGAATGAGATCGTTCCAGCTGTTTTTGCGTAGAGTGTGTCGTCGCCACCTCGAAGGACGTTCTTCCCCGGTCGAATTGCCGTGCCTCGCTGGCGAATAATGATTGCCCCAGCGTGCACCTTCTCGCCGGCATAGGCTTTCACGCCTAAGCGTTTTGATTGGGAGTCGCGGCCGAGGCTCGTTGTGCCGACGCCTTTGACGTGTGCCATAGTAATTACATTCGAAAAACAGTGTCCGTACTATACAGCCAATAGAAAATCTCGTCAAACCTAGCGGACTCGGAACGGATCGATCAACGTTATGCTCGGGTTACCCTTCTGCTTCGCTTCCAATTTCGCCCGGACGTCGTTGAAGTCTTTGACGTTCAGCCTATCCTGCTTCTGGGTGAGTAATTCCTCTGGGATGACATCACTCAAGTACGGGACGTACACATTCCGGTAGGTGTACCATCCGGCGAAGCACAAGCAGAGCATGGCGAGAATGTACGAAGCGTAAAGCGTGAGTGAAGGGAGTCGCTCAATTTCAATCCGGAAATGGATGCCTTTCAACGTGAGTCTCTGCATATGGGTTAGTGCCAAGGGATGGTGCCCTGGAGGTCTAAGGAAGCATTGGCTCCATCATCACGATTCAACGTAACTTCTGTTGTGAGGACGTAGATTGGGTTTGCCTCGAGTTCAGTGAGGAAACGGAAGAGGTCTTGCGTCTTCCCTTTGAGCGTGAGCTTGAATCCTCGTTCTTCAATGAGGTACTGTGTTTGCGATGGGGTGCCGGTTCGCGTTGGTTCCACAGGGGTAAAAGCCTGCTCAATGCCGTACTTCGCGGCTGTTTCTTCAATGTACTCGACGAAAGCCAGGGCTTTCGTTCGGTCGGCGAACGCGCGGTTCAGCTCTTTTGCGTTCTCTTGAATGCTGGTGACCTGCCGGCTGAGGTTCGAGAGGTTTTGCTGCTGGCGGTAGTTAGCCTCTATGGTCACCTGCGCTTCCAGGAGGTCGTTTGTATTCTGCGATACCCGTTGGGCGAGTATGCTAAGGCAGAGCCAGGCGAGTACGACGATGCACAGGAGGCCGCCGGCAATCCAGACGGTTAGCATTTGCTTTGGGGGGAGCGTTCGCATAGAACTTAGATGGGGACCTGGTACCCTGCGGTCACCGTGAACTCAATATCAAATTTCTTCGTCTGCAGTGGGAAGACGACCTCCTTGAGGAGTGTGCTGCTCTGGAGTACTTGCTCGTAGTGTACGTACGCTTCACGAGTTGAGGCAGTACCACGGAAAGATACTTTCCCCGTCGTTTGGTTGAAGTGTATGTTCGTGAGTGCAATACCAGTTGGGGTAAGGTCGCTAAAGTTTTGGAAGATTGGCGCCCACGGAACGTAGCGTTCCTGAATTTCTTGCAGGGCATTCACTTGGTTATTGAGGAGCTTCGTCGTATCGGCGATGGTTGCTTGGCCTTGCGAACGGAGGAGTAATGTTGAACGGTCTGCCTCTTGCAGTAAACGTTTCGCTTTCACGCTCAATTGGTAGTCGCCAACGAAGAGCGCGGCGGCGAACGCCACTTCAACACCGAGAATGACCACAATGAATGTTCGCACTGTACTCAAGAGGATACGTTGCTTCAACGTTTCATGCATCTGCGGAGAAATGAGGTTCAACAGCATCATACGGTATGTGGGTTGGACCATGATGCGCCCATTGCACCCCGGAGTGCTAAGCCGAGAGCAGTGAGGTACGATGGGCCAACATGTTGTAGGTCATCAGAAGGGACGCGGACAGACTTCGGCCAGCTGCCAACCCGAACAGGGAGTGACATAGTTGATTGTACGAGTTCGGGGAGGAAGCTGAGCCGAGCGCCGCCACCAACGAGAGTGATGTCCTGTACCTTCGTGTCTCGTATCGTGTGCTCTTCGTAGAAGCCAATAACTTCGAGTAACCGTTGGAAGAGCGGTCGAAACTCAGGTTCGAGAATCGCCCTTACCGCGCCTTTCCCGCGTTTGGGGTCGAGGCCGCAGATACGTTTGGCTTGCTCTGCTTCGTCCTCGCGCAGGCCGAGTTTCGTCTGGAGCACTTGCGTTAAGGCATTCCCAGAGAGGTGGAGGGTTGTGGAGTAGGCCACGAGATCGGTTTCGGCGATGATAATGCCTGTGCGCGTTGCACCTAAGTCGACGATGAGGTGGCTCCCAGGTGTTGGATTAATGCCGAGCGCGCTCCTGCACAGCGCTGCCGATTCAGTTTCCAGGACAACAGGAATTACACCTGCCAGCTGACACATCGTGAGGAATCCCTCGACGAGGAGCTGGGGAGAAACAGCAACAATAACCTGAACCATTTTGGATTTCTCTGGTTGCCCCGGAATAATTTGCCAGTCAATGTACGCCTCGTCCAGCTTCAGCGGAATATTCTCCGCCAGCTTATCCCGTAAGGCAGATTCGAATGTCACCTGCGGTTGCCGAGGAACCTCGATAATTTTGGTAAAAGTTTTGCGTTCTGGCAAGCAGAGCGTTGCAGACTTCGTCGTTGGGTGACGGTGACTTGGTTTCTGTACGAGCGTCCGGAGGACTTCGGCGGCTTTCTCTGGGTTCTGTACTTCTCCTTCAATAATAATGCCAGCTGGCAGTGGCCGTGCACTAATGGAACGTAAGGAGAAGGCCTTGCCGTGCGGGATGAGCTGTACCATCCGGAGGACTTGGTCGCTCACATCAATGCCCATAGCGTTCCGGAATGGTTGGAGGAAGCTCATGGTTAGTTTATCTGGTCGGTCAGCGAGTAAATCGGCAGGATGACCGCGACGACAATACCACCGACACCACCACCGAGGAGGAGGATGAGAATTGGTTCGAGAATTGAGGTGAGGTTGGACATGACTTGGTCAACTTCCTCTTCGTAGAACTTCGCAATTTCTTCGCTAATCGTATCTAGTGTACCACTTTCCTCGCCCACCGAGACCATTTGTGAGACGACAGGCGGGTAGAGCTTGGGGTACGAGATGAGTACTTTTGAAATGCTCGAGCCTTTCTTTAGCTCCTCGGCCGTCTCGTTCAACGATTTTCGGAAAACGGCATTCCCCATTGTTCTGGCGATGATTTGGAACGTTTGGACAATTGGGATATCCGTCCGGAGGAGCGAACTAAGGGTGCGCGTGAACCTGGCGAGATTAATCTTCTTCAGGATTGGGCCAATGATTGGCGCGCGGAGCAGGAGGCGGTGCCAAAGCATGCGGCCTCTCTCGGTGTGAATCCACCAGCGGAAGAGGAAGATGCACACGACAGCAGCTGGAATAATGAAGAGTATGTAGTGCTGCATGAAATTCGAAAGGCCGATGAGTATTCGGGTCGGCAGGGGCAAGGTGCCGCCAGATTGCGTGAAGACGTCTAAGAGTTTTGGGATGACGAAAATCATCATGGCAGTGCCAAGGACGATCATGGCAATGATGACGATGGTAGGGTACATGAGCGCACCCCGAACCTTTGCGACGAGCTGGTGGTCTTTCTTCAGCTGGTTCGTTAGCCGTAGGAGCACCTCGTCGAGTTTCCCCGAAACTTCACCAGCGGCCACCATGTTCACGAAGAGCTCAGGGAACACCTTGGGGTACTTCGCAATTGCAGTAGAAAGGGTAATGCCGCTCTCAACGTCCGACGATACTGCTCGAATGATGCCTTTGAAAACTTTGTGCTCTGTTTGCTGCGAGAGCACATCGAGCGCGTGGCCAAGGGAAAATCCAGTACGCACCATAACCTGGAGGTTCTGGAGGAAGACAATTTTCTCAACGACCGGTACCCGACCGAACGAGATGTTGAAATTGAAACGCTTCTTCGTCGTAGCCGTCGGTGCTTTGGCGCTCACCAGCGAGAGCCTGCGGACGCGAAGCAGTGAGGTAAGGAACTTCTCATCCTTCGCCTCTTGGGTCCCACTAACAATGTCGCCTTGATTCGTTCGAGCTGTATACGCGTATACAGGCATGGCCGTCTACTCTTTGGTAACGCGGAGCACCTCCTCAATTGAGGTAATGCCGTACTTCGACTTCACGAAACCATCTTCCGCCATTGTGAGCATGCCCTGCTTCTGCGCGGCTCGACGTAGATCCTCGGTGGTGCCTTTATTGAGAATGAGGTCAGCAATTTCGTGCGTAATTTCGAGGACTTCGTAGATGCCGATCCGGCCTTTGTACCCTTCGTGGTTGCACTGCTTGCAGCCTTTCCCCCGGTAGAAGAGGAGCGATTCGATTGGCGTCGTTTCGTTCAAAATTGCCCCTTCTCGAGCCAGAGTCTTCAGGATGAAGCTAATGTCGAACTGCTTGTTGAGGTCATCAACGGCTGCCTTGGAGAGCGTATAGCTCTGGATGCAGTGGAGGCATATTTTCCGTACCAGGCGTTGCGCCATGAGGATGTTGGTCGTCGAGGCGATGAGGAACGAGGGTACGCCCATTTCTCCGAGGCGGGGGAGTGCGGTCACGGCATCGTTCGTGTGGAGCGTTGAGAGCACTAAGTGGCCGGTCATGGCAGCGTTCGCGGCAATTTCCGCTGTTTCATTATCGCGAATTTCCCCAACCATGATAATGTTCGGGTCTTGCCGCAAGAGCGAGCGGAGACCGCCAGCAAAAGTGAAACCAATTTTAGGGTTCACCTGGCTCTGGTTCACCCGGGGCATGCGGTACTCAATAGGGTCCTCGACCGTCGAGATATTGACCTCCGGTTTGTTCAGGATATTCAAGATGGTGTACAGCGTCGTCGTTTTTCCAGATCCAGTTGGGCCCGTAACCAGAATAATCCCGTGCGGCTTCTTGATGTTCCGTTTTAGAATGTCTAACGGTTTTGGCTGGAGCCCGAGCTGCTCGAGCGTGAGCACCTGTGCCGACTCGTTGAGCAGACGGAGAACGGCTTTCTCGCCATCGTAGACCGGCAGAATGGAGACGCGGAACGCAACTTTGTAGTCTTTCGTCGTAATGGTAATACGGCCATCCTGCGGGAGGCGGTGCTCGTCAATTTTTAAGTTTGCGAGAATCTTGATACGCGCAATGATGCCAGATTGCGTCGTCTTCGGTAAGGTCATGACCTGCTTGAGTCGGCCATCTATGCGGTAGCGGACGATGAGGTCTGATTCTTGCGGTTCAATGTGAATATCTGAAGCGCTCTCGAATATTGCGTACTCGAGCATGCTGTCCACGATGCGGATGATTGGCACGTCCTCGGCAAGCTCTGAGAGCTTCTTCTCTCCCGAGCCATTCGGCACAGCTTCGGTTTCCTTTGAAATTTCCTTGAACGTTGCCGAGAGGCCTTTGTGGAATTGCGCCAGCGCGCTCTTAATGCTCGAGGGTGTGGTAATTGCGATTTCTGGGTTCAGGCCCGTTTTCTTCTTGATGAATTCAAAGGTCTGCAAATCTCGCGGGTCAAGCGTTGCCAGCTTGATCGTTTTCGGATCCATGTCGTACGCAACAACTTGGTGTACCTGCACGAGCGGTTCGGGGACAGCTTCGAGGACGTCTTTCCGAATAGTCACTTGCTTCAGGTCGACGAATTGGAGCTTGTAGTACGAGGCAATGGTCTCGTAGAGGACGTTCTCTGAGAGGATATTCTGATCGATGAGGTGTTTCTCTAAGTCTGTATTCGCATTCTCTGCAGCCTGAAAAGCTGCCTTGAGGTCAGCCTCTGGCAGGACGTTCGCATTGGAAAGGATTTTGAGAAGCGTTGTCGACTTCATGTATCTTTACTGTTCGGAGAATATCCGAACTATAACAAAAAAATACAGAAAAGTCAATTTACCAGTCTTGGTGTACGTCCATCACGGAAGTCGTATACGTAAATCGTTCCGCCAATGCGCGCATCTGGTTCGTACTCTCTCAGCCACCAGTACGCGCCATCCTGCGAGAGGAGGCTCGTGACGCTTATGGCGACAACGCATTGAATGTCTGCGGGTTCGTGCGGATCATGTACTGTTTGGATGTACCGGAAGTCAATGCCGTAGTACCTGAGGTCTGCTTGCCCGAAGTAGCTCATACAGACGTACGGAATGCTATTCGATACCAGGAATGTTTTAAGACGTTTCACGTCCTGCCCCCAGTCATTGTTGGAATCGACGAGGTACCTTGGACCGTTCTTTGAGCCTCCGACCACCTCAGAGAAGTACGCGGTGTACGTCGGGAAGGCGAGAACACTCGTGGCAATGTAGAGTATGCTCATGCAGCCGAGGAGCCAGTGGAACGGCTTCTGCCCGCGGGCAATAGCTTGTGCGCCGAAAACGCCAATGGTGAGGAATACAGCTAGGTACACAGTGAACACGTGACGAATGCCTAGATTGATATTGCTCGTCATGCTCCAGAGCAGGTACAGCAGTGACGTGGTGCCAATGACAATGAAGCCCGGATGGAGCCGGAGTTGAAATTTCTGTACAGCGCGGAAGAGCGCGACGGTTGCGAGGAGTAGGGCGAGTAGCGTTACGAATGGAGTTTTGACGAGGAGCGAGAACGGAAAGTACCACCACCAGCCGAAGTTGGAGTACTGCCCATTGAGGTACGCGAGGTGGCCCCAGTAATCATGGTTTGCAACGAGAATGAAGCCTTTCACGTAGGACCAGGCTGGAATTGGCGTGCTGTAGGCAAGCGTGTAGAGCGGGTGGAATGTTGAATCCGGGTTCGACCAGGTAATAAATTTTTGAACGATGGCCGGCTGCTGATCGAAGCGGCCCTCGGCAATAACCGCCGCTCGTTCGCGGAGGAGCGCTTGCACCCAAGGATCATCACGACCAACCTTCACCTGGCCCATGTACGTCGCAGTAGCAATAATACCTAAGCCCGCAATGCTCAGACCGAGTACCTGCCATCCTCGCTTCCACGCTGCCTTGTACCGGTGCTGCCGTTCAGCGAACCATGCCGCCCATACCGCAGCGACGACGATGCAAAGAGGGAGCAAGAGTGCAGCCGAAAACTTTGTCATCTGCGCCAGGCCGAAAATACCCGCGAAGACGATCATCCGTTTCCACGTCCAATGCTCCAGGAGACGGACAAGGACGTAGAGCGTGAGTGCATAGCCAAGCGTGACGCCTACATCCGTCGTTATGTAGCGACCGTGAGCGAGGAAATTTGGGTCGAATACGAACCAACCCAAGGTGAGCAAGCCAGCCCAGTCGCCTGCCAACTTCCGGCCCCAAAGGTACAGGACAAGACCAAGGCACAAGCTGATTGCGACCATGGGCAACCGGCCAAGGAAGAGCAGCCAATCGGGATTGTTCCCGCTTTGGTACAAGAACTCTCGAGCGAATGCCCACTGATCGCCGCTCTGCCAACTTGCGGAATCGTAGTTGATGTACGGCCGGCTTAGAACAACAGGGAGTGCAGCGAGGAGTTTGATGAGTGGTGGGTGCTCTTCATTCAACCGAAAATCATGCTTCTGCCAGTACGAAACTCCGGCTGTAAGGTGCACGCCTTCGTCAATCGTTTGGACTTCCTGGCGCATCGAGGTAATCTGGAGGGTAGCCATGATTATGAGTAACCCAACAATTGCCAAAATACGCCACCGTTTGGGCACGTGGTTCCGCCACGTGTTCACGCCACTCTGGCGTTCAAAGGAACGCTGGGCTGTCCTGGCCGCAGTCGTAGGGCTCGTCATTGCGTGGGGTATTACCGTGAAAGGATTTCCGATTGGTGCGCTGTCCGTTGTCACCCATTATACCATCCCCTTCGGTATTGACGGCATAGGCCCGTGGTGGGTAGTCTGGCTACTGCCTACAATTGCAACACTCCTCACAATTCTGCACCACCTCGGTTTAGCGCCGTTCGTCCGGATGCGCACGCCACGGGTGCTGCCGGTTCTCCATGCAACCACCGTCCTCCTGAATTTTGGTATTGCCTGGGCTGTGCTCCTGCTCTGGTTCCAGCAATCGAGCGCGTAGTTCAACTATGATTGACGACGTCATCATCATCCGAATTTTCTTCCTCACGTCGCTCGCGTTCCTTGCGGCAATGTCTTTCACACCTATTTGGGCGAATGTGCTCTACCGGTACCACCTGGGAAAGAAAATCCGACCATCATTTACTGCGCCAATCTTTGCAAAGTTCCACGAGAAGAAATCAGGTACGCCTACAATGGGCGGTGTTATCATTTGGCTAACGGTACTCGTGTTCGCGGTAGCATTCTTCGCCATCAGGCAGCTGGTACCCACCGGGTTCTGGCATGAGCTCAATTTCCTCACCCGGCAGCAAACGTGGCTCCCTGTTGCCGCGCTCGTTGCTTCTGCGCTCGTGGGCCTTGTCGATGATTACTTCAACGTGCGGGGGTGGGGGCCAAAGGGCGGTGGGCTGCAGGTTCGACACAAGCTCCTCATCTACACTGCCATCGCCATTGTGGGGGCGTGGTGGTTCTTCTCCAAGCTGGGTTTTAGCATGCTGCACGTGCCGCTCGTAGGGAATTTTGAAATTGGCTTGTGGTACATTCCAGTTTTCATCGTCGTCATTGTCGCCACTGCTTTCTCGGTAAACGAAATTGATGGCCTCGATGGTCTCTCTGGTGGTACTCTACTCATGGCGTTCATGGCCTTTGGGGCAATCGCCTTTGCGCAAGGACGGTTCGAGCTCGCCACGTTCTGCGGCGTTATCGTTGGTTCACTGCTGGCATTCCTGTGGTTCAACATTCCACCTGCGCGGTTCTTCATGGGCGATACTGGAGCCATGTCACTTGGGGTGACGCTCGGGATTGTGGCTATGCTCACCAACACCGCGTTACTTTTGCCGATCATCGGGCTCCTCTTCGTCCTGGAGTCTGGCAGCGTTATTATCCAAGTTGTTTCGAAGAAAATCCGGGGTAAGAAGGTATTTCTCTCTGCGCCGCTGCACCACCACCTGGAGGCAATTGGCTGGCCAGAGTCAAAAATTGTTATGCGATTCTGGGTCATTGCTGCAGTCACGGCGGTTCTGGGCGTCGTCATCTTCCTCGTCGACCGAACCTTCTAAGCTGGTTCACTGGTCGGAACGCCCATGGTATGCTGCAACCATGCGGGTTTTTCAGTCTGCAGCCCTTCGCGGCATTCCAGGTATTGAGCATGCAACAGCGTCGTTGCAGGCTCAGCCGTTGACGTTCTCGGGTCACGTACGGAACAGCGTTGTACAGGCGCGCCGACGTTTCCTCAAGACGCTGCATACGACATCCGATCGTCTCGTCCTCGGCCACCAAGTGCACGGTAATCGAATTCGCATCGTCGGAGATGCCGAGCGAGGCTCTGGCGTACAGTCACCAAAAACGTACCTCGCTGCAACGGATGGACTCCTAACGCAACGACCAGCGGTGGCGCTAGGGGTCTTCACCGCAGACTGTATTCCAGTGCTACTCACTGATCCGGTAACAGGCTGGATTGGCGCGCTCCACGTTGGATGGAAAGGTGCAGCGAAAGGCATTGTGCCGAAGGCGCTCCAGATGTTGAAGAAGCACGGCGTCATGCTCCGCACCGTCCAGGTTTGGCTTGGTCCAGGCATATGCAAGAAGCACTACGTCGTCGATTCGTCTCGCGGGAAGCTATTGCAACATGCATTCCGTGGAATTGGAGCAGCACAGCGAAAGAACGGTTTCGCCGTTGACTTGCGGAAGGGGATTACTGCGCAACTCGTGCAGCACGGGATTCATCGATTAAACATTGACGTCAGTACGATCTGCACGTCCGAGGAGCGTCTGCTACCGTCAGCGCGCCGTGATGGGGCAAGCCACGCGAACACGCTCACTGCCATTGTCCGCCACGCCAAACTCACTGATCTACGCGGCAAGCGCGTGGTCGTCTACGGCCTTGGAGCGCAAGGTGGTGGTGAAGCAGCGGTACGGTACGCAGCGCAGCATCACGCGCGGGTCATCGCTGCAGATGCCAAGCCGGCCGCAGCTTTCCGTGAGGTGCGGAAACGTCTACATGGTTTGCCCGTGCAGTACGTGTTCGGGAAGCAGAGCGTAGCTAGCTTGGAACTCGCCGATGTCATCATCAAGAACCCCGGCGTGCCAGTAGCAGATGTTGCGTTGCAACGCGCGCAACGGCGTGGGACTTTCGTTACTTCAGATATTGGTCTTTTCCGTGCAACGAGTACGAACCCTGTCGTTGCAATTACTGGCACCAAAGGGAAAACCACGGTTGCGACGTGGCTTGCTGCTTTGCTCCGGACGAGAGAACCAAGAACTATTCTCGCCGGGAACGTTCGCCACTCGCCACTCCTCGAGCCGCGGGCGTACGATGGGCGCACTCCAGTCGTCCTGGAGCTCTCCTCTTTCCAACTGGAGGCACTGGACGTCCCGCTTGCCCCGAAGCTAGCACTCATCACGAACCTGTACCCAGACCACCTCGATCGGCATAAGACGATGCGCGCCTACGCAGCTGTGAAAGCACGCATTACTGAAGGGCAGAGCGCAGCCGACATTTTCATTGCGCCAATCGATAGCGAATGGCAGCGGTACAGTCACATCCGTACGCGGGCCAAAACGTTCTGGACGAGTGACCAGCCGAACCCGAAAGCCAATGCGTACGTTGCACATGGCACAATCACGCTCCGTATTCACGGACAGCAACTAACGGTACTGCCAGTGTCGAAGCTTCAGCGACAGGATATTGGTACAGTACGGTGCGCTGTGAGCGTTGCCCTCGCTGGGCACCTCTTGGGGTACGGCATACCGAGTATACGAGAAATTTTCAGGCGTTTCCGAGGTGTGCCAGAGCGTTTCGAGGTCGTTCGAACTTTTAAAGGTTACACTTTCATCAATAATACAACCGCGACGAATCCGACTTCCGCTGCTGCTGGTATTGCGAGCGTCAACGGTCGATGCATCGTCATTGCTGGTGGAGCAGATAAGGGCTTGCCGATGCAGGCACTTGCCAAAGCACTGAATAGCGTAGCTGCAGTTGTCTTCCTGCCCGGGTCTGCGACAGATGCGCTCGCACCGAAAGTGCGCGTGCCGTCGACGCACGTGCAATCAATGTCTGCTGCGGTTCGTGCCGCGGTCAAGTACGCAAAACCAGGCAATACCATCATTCTATCACCAGGGGCGGCGAGCTTCGGCCTCTTCCGGAACGAGTTCGACCGTGGCGCAAAGTTCGTTCGTGCTGTCCGCTCGCTGCGATGACGACGTTACGCCGACCAGATTCAACGCTCTTGAGCATTGTTCTCGTGCTGTGCGTTTTCGGAATTATTATCCTCTCTTCCGCAAGTAGCGTCGCATCGTTCCAAGCGCTTGGCGACCCGAACGGCTACCTGAAGAAGCAGATCATCTCCATGATCATTGGCCTCTTGCTCATGGTACTCATCATGCAGTTCAGCATTTCCTGGCTCCGGAAGTTAGCTCTGCCGTTCCTCATCATCAGCTGTATTCTCCTCTTCCTCCCGTTCATCCCTGGGCTTGGGCCAGAGCTCCTGGGCGCGCGGCGCTGGATTACCTTCGGTGGTGTCTTCTTCCAGCCATCAGAGTTGGTGAAGCTCGGACTCATCATTTTCCTTGCTGCTTGGTTTTCGAAGCAGCCTATGCACGACGCGGAGCCGAAGAAAGTCCTGTTTCCGCTCCTCGGCTTACTCGGCGGCATAACCTTGGTGCTCATCAAGCAACCCGACTTGGGGACAGCAATTGTCATCCTCGCAATTGCCGTGGTCATGTACTTCGCTGCTGGCGCCCCGGCGAAGCACTTCGTTTGGATCGCTGGCCTCTTCGTCGCTGGTCTCCTCCTCATCATTCAGCTCTCGCCCTACCGCGCTGCGCGCTTGACGGTTTTCCTCAACCCGGATCGAGATGCGCAGGGGGCAGCCTACCACATCAATCAGTCGCTCCTGGCTATCGGTTCGGGAGGTATTTTCGGCCGTGGCCTTGGCCACTCGATGCAGAAGTTCAATTACTTACCTGAGGCTGAAGGGGACTCTATTTTCGCCATCGCGGCCGAGGAACTCGGCTTCCTCTTCTCCGTTGGGCTCATCGCGCTGTACGTGGGATTGCTCTGGCGGGGCATGCAACTTGCACGGCGGGCAAGCGATGTGTACGTGAAGCTCGTCATTGCCGGGATTGTGAGCTGGTTCACCATTCAAGCATTCATTAACATCGGCGCACTCACCTCCCTCTTGCCACTCACCGGTGAACCGCTGCCGTTCATCTCCAACGGCGGGTCCTCGCTCATCATTTCCCTCATTGCGGTTGGGATTCTCCTCAATTACTCACGCACGCTACGGCAATGAAGACTCTCCTCCTCGTCGGCGGTGGCACACTTGGTTCCGTCAACCCACTGCTCGCCACTGCTGCAGAACTGAAGCATTTACAAAACCCAGTACGCATAGTCTTCTGGGGTGAACGGAATGCACGTGACCGAAGTGTTGTAGAAGCAGCCGGAGTTCCATTCGTGAGCATTCCAGCCGGAAAGTTTCGGCGGTACTTCTCATTGCGGAATATTGTCGATGTCCCAATCATTCTGTGGGCAACCGTTGTTGCGTGGCGGAAGCTGCGTGTCCTACAACCTGCCATGGTTATTACGGCCGGGAGTTACGTTGCGGTACCCGTTGTGTGGGCGGCACGCCGCTTACGTATTCCTGTGCTGCTGTACCAGCAAGACGCTACTCTCGGTTTAGCGAATAGACTCATTGCCAAACACGCAAACATTCGTTGTGCTGTCGCCGATGCGCAGGCACACCTCCTACCGCAGCCCGTTGCCGTGGTTGGGTACGCGCTGCGCCCAGATTTGCGTGCCGGGGTTGCTGCACGGGCAGCAGCGAAGTACGGACTCGATACCCAGAAGCCGACGATCCTCGTTATTGGTGGCAGCTCTGGGGCGCTTGCGTTGAACCGAAGGTTCATCGCTGCCCTCCCGCACCTCCAGCAGGGTATTCAGGTCATCCACATTACCGGTGAAGGGAAGAGTACCCCCGTCGTTCGTAACGGGTACGTACCCGTGAGCTTTACGAATCAGGAACTTCCAGACTTGTACGCTCTCGCGACGTTCGTCGTGAGTCGAGCAGGGAGTAATGTCCTGGCGGAACTCATTGCGCTCGGCAAACCAGCGCTCATCGTTCCGCTCCCGAATACGCACCAGGTGCAGAACGCTGCGGTACTGGAAGAACGTGGCGCACTCGTCTCCGCGGAGGGGGACCTTTCGCCGCAGCACTTCGCTCACCTGTTGAATGAGACGGTGACGAATCCAGAGCGACTCGTTGCGCTCCGGTCTGCAACAGCGGACACCTGGGATACTGACGGCGCAGCCCAGCTCGCAGCGCTCATAACGAAGAACCTATGACGTTCCACGACGCAAAGCACGTACACATCATTGGCATCGGCGGGATTGGCGTTTCGGCCATTGCGAAGTGGGCCTTGGATCAAGGCAAGAACATTACCGGGAGTGACGTGCGTCGAAGTGAGGTTACCGATTGGCTCCAAGCGAACGCTGCGAAGGTCAGCATTGGCCCACATAAAGCTGAGCATCTCCCGTCACAGTGCGACCTCGTCGTCCATACAGTCGCCGCGAACGCAGAGAACCCCGAGCTGCGTTCAGCCAGGAAGCGTGGGATAGCAACGGTAACGTACCCCCAGGCACTCAACGAGATTCTGCAGGGCAAGAACAGCATTGCTGTTGCCGGCACACACGGGAAATCTACGACGACTGCCATCCTCGCTACCATCCTCGTCGAGGCGCAACGTGATCCAACTGTCGTTGTGGGTACGAAGCTTCGGCTCTTCGGGAATACCAATGAGCACACTGGCAAGGGTGAGGAAATTCTCGTTGAAGCTGATGAGTACAACCAGGGCATTCTCCTGTACCACCCGAACCATGCAGTCGTGCTGAACGTTGACCACGAGCACGTGGATGTGTACCCAACACTGACTGATGCTGTGAAAGCCTTTACGACATTCGTCTCGCATGTGCCAGCGTCTGGAACAGTAACGCTGAATGCTGATGATCCCAGCGTCGGAGAACTTACCGAAGCGTCGCTCGCCAGAGTGCAGACGTTCGGCTTCGGGAAGGCAGATCTCGTCGCACGAGGTATTGTGCACAACGGGCAAGGAACGTCATTCACGGTTTCTGGATTGTACGATGGTGCAGTGCAGTCGCAGCTCTACGGCGAACACAACGTCCGGAACGTCCTGGCTGCGCTCTGCGTCGCTCATGCACTCGGGATTTCCTTCGAGGTTGCCAGGCGAGGTGTCGCAGCGTTTTCGGGAACCTGGCGTCGGTTCGAACGGCGTGGAGAATGGCGCGGCGCAACCATCATCGATGACTACGCTCACCACCCAACAGAAATTGCAGCCACGCTCCAGGCTGCCCGTCAGGCGTTCCCGGGGAAGCGGCTCATCTGCGTCTTCCAACCTCACCTGCACAGCCGGACAATTGCCTTTTTCAATGACTTCGCGAGAGTACTCAGCACCGCTGATACGGTCATTCTCCTCGACGTGTACGACGTTACTGGCAGAGACGATGGCCCGAAAGCAGATCCTGATGCACTCGCAGAAGCTATCGCGCCCGGTACGGTGCGAGCAAGCGACCTCGAAGCTGTACTGCGGGCAGCAGCGGACATTGTGCAACCCGGTGACGTCATACTCACCCTCGGTGCCGGGGACATTACCCACTTCGCTGAACTTGCGCAAAGAGAAAACCCCTCATAAGGTCTGAGGGGTTGAATCTACAACGGGATGTAGGCAAAGAGCTGTTCGCCATACTGTACGGCATCTCCATCCGTTACGAATTGCCGGACGATGTGCATTCGCATTGGTGCGGTAATTGGGATCTGGAATGATCCGTAGAGAATGTGCACCGTAGCGAGCGACGCATCGCGTTCGACCGTCATGCCGACGTAGTCTTTGCGGCCACCAGGATTGGACCGAAAGAATCCAGCCAAGTCACCTGGGTAGGGGAGCATGGCAATTTCTGCAACGGCACCGATGAGCATGACGCTTGCCCCTTGGACGACTGGCGTGAACGGGTAGGCGCCGAACTGAAGGATGAACCCACTGCAGGGCGCACGGACGACAACGTGGTGTTTGACGATCTCAGGTACCGTTACGGTGCCGAGTATGTCGCCAACCATGACGAAGTCGCCAATGAAGAGGTTCCGGTACCCGTGCTTCCAGTACGCACGTGGAACGCTCCATCGGCTGTGCGTAAGCCCGGTACTCTCCCTCACTACTGCCGGGTACCATCCGCCCGCTGCTGTAACCATGACTGGCACGATACGTAAAGGCAATTCCACCTCTGGGGGGTTGCCGTATACCCAGGTAGCGTACTCCGGAAGCTGTAGGCCTTCAGGGAACGCGAGGGAATTCTCTGGGAAGTAGTAGATGAGCCTGTCGTCGATGCGCAGCAAATTCTCTGTTCCTCCTGGTACACCCCGGGCAGCCGGAGCTTGCAGGTTGCGCACGTGCCGACGGCCATTCTTTGAAAGTCTGCGGACAGTAATACGGTTGATGAAGGAGCCGTACCTGAACAGCTCAAGGTCTGCATCTTCGGCGAGGTTGATGATTCGCCGAATGACCCGTAAACGCCGAAAACCCAGCAAGCTGTAGAGTAAGAATACGAGTATCGTTCCCGCAACGAAAGCGCCGAGCATGGCAAGGCCATGTGCCTTCAAAAACCACAGGGAATGGTCAATGACGTCGTGTACGCTTAGGAAATTCGAAATGAGAATGAGCACTCTTGCCCTCCTCCTTTCTCCAATGTGTGTTTTAGGGAAATTGCGCTATAGTATACGTTGCACCACAACATCTGTCAATGAATGACGCCCGTACACAACTTGAGCACGTTCCGGGGATCAAGCGAGATGAACCTCTAGCTGCGCACACGACGTTCCAGGTTGGTGGCCCGGCTGCGTTCTTCCTCGCGACCAACGATGTCCCGAGTATCCAGAAAGCTGTGCAGCTCGCTGCGAAGGCTGGGCTTCCTGTTGCAGCACTCGGCGGCGGGAGCAACGTCCTCGTCGCAGATAGAGGGTTCCCTGGGCTCATTGTGAACCTCACGTCAACGTCCTGCGAAGTACACCCGAATGGAACAATTACGGCCGATGCAGGGACCGTGCTGAGCCGTGTCGTTCGATCTGCAATTAGTGCTAACCTTACTGGCATTGAGTTCGCGGTGGGCATACCTGGTTCATTCGGCGGGGGACTTGCGGGAAACGCTGGAACGGGTGGCCACGGTATTGCAGAATTTGCAGCAACTGTTTCTTACATCGACGCCAAAGGTGAGCTGCGCACGTGCTCACGAGCTGAGCTTGACGTTTCGTACCGCTACACGAGGTTCAAGTACGCAAGTGCGGAAATAGTTGTTTCTGCGGTTCTGCAGCTTACGCCAGGGTCACCCACAGACATTCAAGCCAAGGTTCGGGAGGCTGTTGATCGTCGTTCCTGGCAACCGAAAGGCGCATGGTGTGCAGGTTGCGTCTTCAAGAATCCCTCGGGCGGTCATTCGGGGAAGCTCATCGATCAGGCTGGATTGAAGGGGAAGAAAATTGGCGGCGCAATGGTGTCTCGGGATCACGCGAATTTCGTGGTGAACACTGGCAATGCCACCGCCGAAGACATCATCATCCTCATTAGCTACGTGAAGCAGCAAGTTCGCGATCAACTCGGTGTCCAGCTTGAGGAAGAAGTTCGTTACCTTGGATTCGATTCGCAACCCTCACCGTAATTCTATGGTCGTCACAGCGAAAGACTTCAAACTCACTCCGAGTATTACCGAGTACGTAAACGAGAAATTTGGCGCCCTCACACGTTTAAGTCGACAGCCAATTACGGATATCAAAGTTGTGCTCGACGTGGACCATAACAAGCGTCATGGTGATACCTGTCGTGTCGAAGCATCGGCAGTGTGGCGTGGACGGACGTACAAAGCTGGTGAGAAGGCAACGGAAATGCATGAAGCAATTGACCTCTGCGTCGAGAAGCTCGAACGACAGCTCCGTGATGCGAAAGACCGTTTCATCTCCAAACGTGCTGGCCACCACGGCTTAGTGTAGGGAGAACTTGCATTGAACCGCGCACTGTAGCAAGATAGGCAGACTATGGCATTCCTTTCCTCAATTTTTGGTGATGCGAACGCACGCGTTGTGAAGACGCTCCAGCCACTGGTTGAGCGCATTAATGCGCTCGAAACGAAGGTGAAGGATCTACCCGACACTGCATTCCCGGAGCAGACGAAAAAGCTCTACGACCGGCACACAAAAGGCGAATCGCTCGACGACTTGCTCCCAGAGGCCTTTGCCTTAGTCCGTGAGGCTGCGTGGCGTACGCTTGGTCAGCGGCACTTTGACGTCCAGCTCATGGGCGGCATCATCCTGCACCAGGGAAAAATTGCCGAAATGCGCACGGGAGAAGGCAAGACCCTCGTCGCAACACTGCCGTGCTACCTCAACGCATTAGCGGGGAAGGGCGTGCACGTCGTCACGGTCAACGACTACCTAGCGAAACGTGACGCACGGTGGATGGGGAAAATCTACCACTTCCTCGGTCTGTCTGTCGGTTCCATCCAGCATGAGGCGGCTTTCGTGTACGACCCAAGTTTCCAAGGTGATGAAACAATGGAATTTTTACGGCCCGTAGACCGAGTAAGTGCGTACAAGGCCGACATCACGTACGGAACGAACAACGAGTACGGTTTCGACTTCCTGCGCGATAATATGGTTCCGGACGCGCAGTACATGGTCCAGCGCGACCTCTCCTTCGCCATTGTCGACGAGGTTGACTCTATCCTCATTGACGAGGCACGAACGCCGCTCATTATCTCTGGCCCAAGCGATACGCCAAGCGATTTGTACTACAAGTATGCAGACCTCGTCCAGAAACTCGAGGAAGGTACGGATTTCAATATCGATGAAAAACTTCGCGCTTCCACCCTTACGGAAGGTGGTATTTCGAAAATGGAGCAGTGGTTAGGCGTAGAGAACATCTACGCGGCGGGAGGGGTCGAAATGGTCCACCACATTGAGCAAGCACTGAAAGCCCATGCGCTCTTCAAGAAAGATCGTGACTATGTGGTGCGTGAAGGTGAAGTTGTCATCGTTGATGAATTTACGGGTCGGCTCATGTTCGGCCGACGGTACTCTGAAGGTTTGCACCAGGCTATTGAGGCCAAGGAGCACGTTGCAATAAAGCAGGAATCGCAGACCCTTGCAACGATCACCTTCCAGAACTACTTCCGCATGTACACGAAGCTCGCCGGCATGACGGGTACGGCCGCAACGGAGGCCGAAGAATTTAGTAAAATTTACAACCTCGATGTCGTCAGTATTCCAACGAACAAACCAATGCTTCGTAAAGACGTTGCCGACAGCATCTACAAGACCGAGAGCGGGAAGCTAGAGGCTATAGTCCGTGACGTGAAGGTACGGCACGAGCAAGGTCAGCCAATCCTCATTGGTACAATTTCCATCGCGAAGAATGAAGTGCTCTCAACGCTCCTCGATCGGGAAGGTATTCCGCACCAGGTACTGAACGCAAAGAACCACGAGAAGGAAGCATCGATTATTACGCAAGCTGGTCGGCTCGGTGGCGTCACTGTCGCGACCAACATGGCTGGCCGTGGGGTCGATATTATTCTTGGGGGGAATCCGCCTGTTCCAGATGAGGCGAAGAAGGTTCGCGAACTCGGCGGCTTGCACGTCATTGGCACCGAACGGCATGAATCACGACGTATCGATAATCAGCTCCGTGGCCGGGCAGGACGGCAGGGCGATAACGGCTCTTCGCAATTCTTCCTCTCGTTGGAAGATGACCTGATGCGAATTTTTGGAGGCGACAGAGTGAAGTCACTCATGGAACGCCTGGGTGTTCCCGATGACATGCCAATTGAGAATAAGATGATTTCCCGCTCCATTGAAGGCGCACAGAAGAAAGTTGAAGGCCACAACTTCGACATCCGTAAGCACCTCGTGGAGTACGATGACGTCATCAACAAACACCGTGAAGTTATCTACGGTCGTCGACGTGATGTTGTTCGGAGTTTAGAGAAACCCGAAGGTCGTCGAGCAGAAGTCATCGAAGCACTCCATGAAGAAATTGAACGTACAGTTTCTACGCATACGTCAGCCGAACGAGAAGACGAATGGAACATTGACGAAATTTACGAATCAGCTGATGCAATTTTCCCCATACCGCTCCAAGCTCGACTGAAGCTTGAACACTTCCGAAAGAGCGCTACGGATGTTGGGAGCACTGTCGCAGCGCGGAATGAAATTCTGCAGCACCTTCAGAATCTTTTAGACGATGGTTACGCAGAACTTGAGAAACGAATTCGAGAAACGCCAACTGGCCGACAAGCCACGGCGGACGGGAAGGATCTCATGCGTCTCGTTGAGCGCGCAGTAGAGCTTCGGGTTATCGACACCCTCTGGATTGAACACCTCGCGCTCATGGATCACCTTCGGCAGGGGATTGGCCTCCGCGGGTACGGGCAGCGTGATCCGCTCGTCGAGTACAAGAAGGAGGCGTACGTACTCTTTAGCCAGCTACTCTCGGCAATTCGATCGCAAGTAGTGCACGCAATTTTCAAAGCGAACATTAGCGTACCAACACCCGTGCAGAAGCCAAGGCAGGCGCTCACCTTCAGTGCACCGGCGAAGGAGGCAACGGATGCGACAAGCTCTTCTGCACCCGTTTCGACGAATGTAACGAGCCAGCAACTGAGTGAGAAAATTGGTCGGAACGATGCTTGCCCATGTGGCTCTGGCAAGAAGTACAAGAAGTGCGGACTGCTGAATACCCCTGAGCACCAGCAGTTCATGACGAAGAGAGCGTAGTAGTATACGAACTAAAGTTGACTCGGCGTCAATTTTGTGGTACACTGTACTCAGAAATACAATAAAAATACATACTATGCTTCAATATCGATCAATCCCGTACTTTGGGCTAGGCATCTTGCTAGGTCTCTTTTGTGTACTTCCGCAGGCGGTTCAGGCGAAAGCTCCTGTGGCTGGGTTGTACTCATCGGCTGGGAAACTCATCCGTGCACTTCCAACAATTGCCCCTGGAGCACACGTCACTGCAGCTGACCTAGGGAACGACGGCACGCCAGAGATACTCGTCGGTAGTCCTGCTGGATCAAAACCCTCCGTACGCCTCCTTCGGCTCGATGGATCGATTATTGCGTCTTTCCCAATCAACAACGTAAGAGGGACTCCCGCAGTGAATGTCGCTGCAGGGGATGTCAACGGCGATGGTACCAAGGAGATTGTTGTGAACTTTGGTAGTGGAACGACTCCCGAAATTCGAGTCTACACGACAACGGGAGAACGACTGAGTGCATTCTTGGCAGTGAGCAAGAAATTCCGTGGCGGGGTACACGTCGCTGTCGGTGACGTGAACGGTGATGGCGTAGCAGATATTGTGACGGCTCCAGGGCGAGGTGGCGGCTCTTACGTTGTAACTTTTTCTGCGACGGGAAAGAAGTTAGGGCAGTTTCGTGCGTACCCAGCGAATGTTCGGTCGGGCGTTCAACTCGCAACCGTTGACGTCAATGGTGATGCGAAAGCAGAAATTGCTACTGTCGTTGCAGAGCCGAGTAACTTGGTGAAGGTATTTTCTGATAAGGGCACAATGCTGAATTCATTTAAAACCGTGAGCATTGCACCGAATGCGCTCCGTGCCGCGGCAGTTACAGTGCCGAGTATTATCGTTGGGTCAGCTGCAGGGAAGGCAGCAGTTGTAACGAGTTACACAGCAGATGGCAGTACTGGACAAATCCAATTCACTCCGTACGGAAACGTCTACACGTCAGGTATTGCCGTTGCACCAGTCACCATGGGTTCAGATGTGCTCCCAGATGTTATTGTCGTGCCTGGAAAGGGTGAAGAGTTATCTGGTACACCTGGATCGAAGCGCATTGTCATTGATATCTCTGAGCAGCGTATGCGACGGTACGAAGGTAGCCGGTTAGTTGCTACGCACATGGTCTCAACTGGCAAGTGGAGCATGCCAACGCCAATCGGGTCGTTCACGTTGAAAAATAAAATTACCACCGCGTACTCCCGTCGATACGCCCTCTACATGGATAACTGGATGGCATTCACTGCTGACGGTGCGTATGGCATCCACTCCCTTCCGTACTGGAAATTGAAGAATGGTGGCGTGTACTACGAGGGTACCTCTCACCTCGGTCAGCGTGTTTCCCATGGTTGCATTCGGCTCTCGCCCAAAGAGTCTGCGGTTGTTTTCAAATGGGCAACTATCGGAACGTCGGTGACAATCGTCAACTAGCGGCAAGCTTGTCAGCCGAAGGGAAAGTTGGTAGCATGGCAGCATGACTTTGCGTCGACGGGTTTGGATTACGTTCGCTTGCATCATCGTGCTCACCGCTGCTGTGAGCTACGTCGCGCTTCCATCGCACCCAACGTTCGGGTGGAAGTTCCTCGGTAAGCAATTCGACCTCCGTCTCGGCCTCGATTTGCAAGGTGGCTCAGCGTTGGTGTACGAAGCTGACACCAGCAACATTCCTGCGGGCGATCAAGTGCAGGCCCTCGAGAGTGCTCGCGACGTCATTGAACGACGGGTGAATGCTTTTGGGGTTTCTGAGCCTGTTGTGCAGACCAGTAAAGTTGGTGATAAGTGGCGGGTCATTGTTGAGCTCGCAGGGGTGAAAGATATTAACCAGGCAATTACCCTCATTGGTGATACGCCTATACTCCAATTCCAGGAGCCGGAAGAGCAGAAACCTCCATCGGCAGAAGAGCAGAAACTCCTCGATGAGGCGAACGTGACGGTGAAGAAGGAAGCGGAGGATGTACTGAAGAAGGCGTTGGATGCCAAGCAGGACTTCGTCGCCTTGGCTGATCAGTACACGCAAGACCCGAGCAATGTTGACCAAACCACGAATGCCAAGCGCGGTGGTGATCTTGGATTCGCGAAGAAGGGTACTTTCGTGCCAGAGTTTGAGAAGGCACTCTTCGAAGATTTAAGAGATGGGCAGGTGACCAGCAAGCTCGTGCAAACCCAATTCGGCTACCACATTATTAAACGTGAAGAGCAGAGAACAACAAAAGTCGACGGGCAAGACGTCGTTGAGGTTCGTGGACGACACATTCTCTTCCGAACGCAATCTGCAGTGCAAACCGGAACAGGATTCAAGGAAACTGGGCTTACGGGGAAGCAGCTGCAGCGCGCCTCTGTCACATTCAATCAATCCACCGGCGCGCCAGAAATTTCTTTGCAATTCAATGACGAAGGTGCAAAGCTCTTTGCAGAAATAACCAAGCGAAACGTTGGCAAGACAATCGCAATTTTCCTTGATGGTCAAATACTGAGCAACCCAACCGTGAACCAGGAGATTACTGGAGGGAGTGCGGTCATTAGCGGCAGTTTCACGCTCACAGAAGCGAAGGAGCTTTCGCGCCGTCTCAATGCCGGAGCGTTGCCAGTACCAATTTCACTCGTGAGCCAGCAAACTGTTGGCGCAACGCTTGGCTCAGCCTCAATTGAACGCAGCATCTTCGCTGGACTCTTCGGGATCATCATCGTTGGATTATTCATGATTATTTTCTACCGCCTGCCCGGCTTCCTTGCGACACTTGCCTTAGCGTTGTACACGCTTATCGTCCTGGCGGTATTCAAGCTTTGGCCGGTAACGCTAACGCTTGCGGGTATTGCGGGCTTCATCTTATCAATCGGCATAGCGCTCGATGCGAATATCCTCATCTTTGAACGGACGAAAGAAGAGCTACGGAATGGGCGTCCCCTCGATGCTGCGATTGAAGAAGGTTTCAAACGTGCTTGGCTCTCTATCCGTGATTCGAACGTCTCGAGTATTATTACGTCACTCATACTCATTTGGTTCGGTTCGAGTCTCATAAAAGGTTTTGCAATTACGCTTCTCATTGGTATTGCTGTTAGTCTCTTCTCGGCAATAACCGTTACGCGTACGCTCCTCCGCCTTGTGACCAGTGCAAACTTTGCTCGGCATCCACGGTTATTTGGGAACATTCGTCAATTACCACCGCAAGCCTAAAGTATGTACCGTATAATCCAAAAACGGAATTACCTCTTCGGCCTCTCACTCATACTCCTCATCCCGAGTATTATTGGACTTGTAACGTGGGGCTTGCGCCTTGGTATTGATTTCACAGGTGGGAGCCTCATCCGATTCAATTTTTCGGGCACGCCACCCGTAACGGACATTGTTCAGAAGGCAGCGACAGATGCGGGACTGCAATCTATCCTCATTCAGGAGACGGGAACGAACGGTCTCACTATTCGCAGCGAGGCACTGACGAACGATCAACGTTCAAACTTCTTCGAGAATTTGAAGTCGCAAGATGGTTCGACAGTACAAGAGAGTTTTGAGTCTATTGGCCCAACGATTGGTAATGAGTTGAAGCAGAAGGCTATAACCGCAACGGCGATAGTCCTACTCATCATCGTTCTGTACATTACGTGGGCGTTCCGACGGGTGTCTTCTGGACCAGTACCATCCTGGGTATACGGCGTCTGCGCAATTGTCGCCCTCGTGCACGACCTTTTCATGGTCGTTGGGGTTTTTGCAATTTTTGGGCACTTCTTCGGTATAGAAATAGACGCCTTGTTCGTTACGGCGCTCCTCACCGTCTTAGGCTTCTCGGTACATGATACTATTGTCGTCTACGACAGGATTCGCGAGCGTTTGACTGGCGCCGCAGGAAAAACTTTTGAGGATGTCGTCAACGAGAGCTTGAACCAGACGATGATACGGTCAATTAATACTTCAATGACCGCACTGCTCATTCTCACGGCACTCTTCCTCTTCGGGGGTGGGACAATTCGGAATTTCGTTCTAGCCTTACTCATTGGAATTGCGTCAGGAACGTACTCGTCCATTTTTGTCGCCGCACCGTTGCTGGTGATTTGGCATAATTGGAAATTGAAGAAGCGCGCTTTCTAAGCACCATGCAATGGGCAGTGTGGTTATTGTTATTATCCAAGAAACTTGACACAGTAAGAAATAAGTGCTATACTATGCCACATGATAGACCAAACCGATTCTCAGGAAGGATCAATACTTGATCGGGTACTTAATCGGAAGCAATCCGAAGATATTGAGCACTTCAGTCCGCTCGATAGCCTTTCACATCTCCTCAAAGTGCTCTCCTCACGTGAGGAGGAAATTCTTCGACGTCGTCATGGTTTACATGCTAAAGCCCCAGAAACGCTAGAGCATATCGGTGCGCAGTACAACGTTACGCGTGAACGAATTCGTCAAATTGAATCTGGTGCTATTGCAAAACTTTGGAAGTACAATGACTCGCACCATGCAGTGAACCCCATCGTTGATGCGATTTCCGCTGTCCTCGATCAGCACGGCGGAGTTATGCGTGAAGACGCGCTCCTGACGCAGCTTTTGGGAACCGCAGACGATGCCCAAGCGTCGCGCGCCGCAACTCTCTTTATTATGCAATTCTTACTCAAGGATCGCGTGAAGCACTTCCAGGTCGCTGACACGTACTATCCGGCGTGGCAGCTTACCACGGCCCCCATACACTTAGTTGATGAGACAGTACGGAATGTCCAAAGTCTCCTGGAATTGCACGGCAAACCCCTACCAGTGAAAGAAGTTCTCGAACAACTTCGGAAAACCACATTTGGTGCAGAGCACCAGTACCAGCTAACAGATGTAGCCGTGCTATCCTACGTAGGGATAAGCACGCGTATTGCCAAGAATCCATACGATGAGTATGGACTTGTAGAGTGGGGGACAATTGTGCCGCGTCGTATGAGTGATAAAATTTACCTGGTGTTGAAGAAAGCAGGGAAACCCCTGCACTTCAACGACATTACGCAGCTCATCAATGAGACGAAGTTTGACCACCGTGTAGCGTACCCACCGACGGTCCACAATGAGCTCATTCTGAACGAACGGTACGTCCTCGTTGGTCGGGGTATCTACGCGCTCAAGGAGTGGGGGTACAAACCTGGCGTGGTTGCTGACATTCTAAAATCTGTACTTGAACGCGAGCAACGACCGTTAACGCGTGATCAGCTTGTTGAAGAAGTACTCAAGCAACGCATCGTGAAGCGGAACACAATTCACCTCGCACTCACGAATCGAAAGAAGTTTAGTAAAAATCGTGACGGAACGTACACACTCGTTTCCGCGTAAACAAGCTCTTCCATGGCAGTGATCGATCTTTCGGTTCTCGTCAATGACTTTCAAGCATCGGCGCAGAACCCAGCGACGATGTTCTGGTTCCTCTTCCGTAATGGAGGGTGGCTTGCTGTTGTATTTACTTTTCTTGTCGGCTTGAAGTACTCCTGGCGAGAGTGGATACAAGTTCGGTACGTAAATAAGTACTACGCTGGGAAGTTCGTCCTCCTGGCTATTGACGTGCCGAAGAATTCCGAGCAGACCCCCAAAGCCGCTGAGCAGATGTTTGCGCACTTCGCCGGTATTGGGAAAGGGCCTATATTTTCGGAGAAATGGGGGTTACCCTTCACAGAATTCTTCAGCTACGGGTTCGTTGCGCCGAGCATGTCCATTGAAATTGTTAGCCTTGGTGGGTATGTTCAGTTCTTCGTCCGTTGCCTCATCATCCAGCGAGATATCATTGAAGCGTCTATATACGCACAGTATCCTGATGCGGAAATAACCGAAGTTGAAGATTACGTTGACCTCATGCCGAAACCTCGGGAGCTCCCGCACCCCGAGTGGGATTGCTGGTCTGCACAGCTGACATTGCTTCGACATTCTGCGTACCCGATCCGCACCTACCCAATGTTTGAACATGGATTATCCCAGAAGCTCATCGACCCAATCAGTTCGCTGATGGAAATGATGAGCCGTATGAGCCCCGATGAGCAAATGTGGTTCCAAATGGTCATTGGCCAGGACTACCCTCCGGATGAATGGCGCGAACCAGGAGAACGACTTGTCTACAAGCTCATTGGCAAGAAACAGAAAGCGAAGACCGGGCTTTTCAATTCTGGAATTGGGAGTCAAATTGTAAAAGATACCTGGGAAGCTGGTACGGCAACGATCCTCGGTTTATCACCAGAGAAAGAATCCAAGAAGAAAGACGACCCGCCATCACTCATGCTCCACCTCTCTCCAGGTGAACGAGATCTTGTGACGCAAATGCAAATGAAGATGAGCAAGGTTGCATTCAAAGTGAAGTCAAGATTTATTTACTGGGGGAAAACGACCCTTGGTCCCGACGGCGTGAAGCCATTCAACAAGGCGCGTGGTGTGAATGGTTTCTTGGGTTGGCTACGACAATTTACCATTAGTGATTCGAATTTGTTCACCATAAGCAAATCGACGAAGACAGGGGACATCATTTGGTTCAAGAATATGCGTCTGCTCGATAGGAAACGACGTAATCTCTACAATTACCGTAATCGTTCGATCTGGCGTGGGCGGAAGGAGTTCTTCTTGAACGTTGAAGAACTCGCAACCCTGTTCCACTTCCCAACCATTGATGTGAAGGCGGCGCAAGTCTTGAAGACCGAAACGAAACGTGCAGGCGCGCCAACGAGTCTACCGGTAGAGAACCCGCTACCAATTCAGCGTGTACGGAGCACCATGGCGGTGCAGCGGGGAAGCCCGCCGATTGGCATTCCCACAATTTCATCCCAGCCGCCCGAACAGCAAACTGTCCCTGCGCAACTACCGACCGTGCCTGTTGAACAGCAACCCGAGCCACAAGTACCAACGAATCTCCCCTTCGTCGAGTGAGTATGTTCGATCCAGCTTCTATTAACGTATTCGCTGAAACGAATTACCGTGGCCAACGGCGCCGTTTTGGCATAAAGCTCGACGATAGACGTCGGCACATGTACCTCGTCGGAAAAACAGGTATGGGCAAGTCAACGGTCATGGAACGCATGATCGTCAATGACATGAATGCAGGCCATGGCTTAGCACTCGTCGACCCACACGGTGACCTCGTAGAGAAGATGCTCGAGTACATTCCACAAAGCCGCGTGAACGACGTCGTCTACATTAACCCGTCGGACTACGAGTACCCCATTGGCTTCAACGTCCTGGAAGCGGTTGACGTGACGCAACGGCACCTCGTTGCTTCCGGACTCATGGGTGTATTCACAAAAATCTGGGAAGGCGTGTGGAGCGCGCGCATGGAGTACATCCTCAACAACACTATTCTGGCACTGCTCGAGTACCCGGGGTCGACCATGCTTGGCATCGCGCGTATGCTCGTTGACCCGCGGTACCGAACGCGCGTACTCACCAAGGTGACAGATCCTATTGTGAAAGGCTTCTGGGTAGATGAGTTTGCAAACTACAATGACAAGTTTCGAAATGAGGCGGTTGCTCCAATCCAGAACAAAGTCGGCCAATTCCTCTCGAGCGCCATTATCCGCAACATTGTCGGCCAGCCGAAGAGCACCATTGATCTGCGGAGCATTATGGATAGTAAGAAGATTTTACTCCTCAACTTAGCGAAAGGCCGGATTGGTGAGGATAATTCCTCTCTCCTCGGGGCCATGATGATTACCCGATTGCAGCTTGCTGCTATGAGTCGAGTTGATACACCAGAACCACAACGGAGTGATTTCTTCCTCTACGTTGACGAATTCCAGAACTTCGCGACCGAAAGTTTTGCCGGAATCCTCTCCGAAGCTCGGAAGTATAGACTCGACCTGATTATTGCGCACCAGTACATTGAACAGTTGAGCGAGGAGGTTGCCCCCGCAGTCTTCGGTAACGTTGGCACCATCATGGCTTTCCGGGTTGGCGGTGAAGATGCAGAATTCTTGGAGAAGGAGTTTGAACCGACGTTCATGCAAACGGATCTTGTAAATCTTCCAAAGTACGAGGTGTACTTGAAGCTCATGATTGATGGCGTTGCCTCGGAGCCTTTTAGCGCAACAACGCTCCCACCATTCGAACTCCAGCCAACGAATAACCGTGAGAAAGTTATTGCCGCTTCGCGTGAGCGGTACGCGCAGAAGCGGACCGACGTTGAGGAGAAGATTCTCCGTTGGAGTGGTGTTGAAGAGGTGTACCGGGCATCTGCCGAAGAGGAGAATAACGCAGTGCACCAGGAGGAATCCATTTACCAGCCCGAGGGGAAGAAACGACGTCCGCCGAAGGACCTCTTCCAACGGGATAGCGTCGTCGTGGAACCAGTTGTCGCTGAACAGCAGCAGCCCGCAATTCGTCTTGCAGACCTGGCGCAGCGCACAGCGCAGAATTTTCCAGGGGTCGGACGGAGTGTGCAAACCTCACCGGATCGCCGGTCTGGCGTTGCTCCCCGGCAGAATTTTCAGAGGCCTAGTTTACCATTCCGTAATTCAGATCGGCGCCCGTTCCAGCAACGGCCAACGCAGCCAGTTCGTTCTGCGCCTACACTTGAGGTGAAAGCTGTTGAACCTTCGGAGGAACCGCCGAAAGAACAAGGGAAGCCGCAACCCGAGAAGCGACTCTCCTTTGGTCAGACGGTGAAGTTCTAAGCCTCGACCTGAACAGCAACCTGCGGTACGCTACAGGAGCGTATGCGTATTATTTCGCTTTCTCCAAGCTCGACTGAGATTCTCTTTGCCCTCGGTGCGGGGGATGAGGTTATTGGCGTTACGCAGCACTGCGACTACCCAACCGAAGCATTCCGTCGGCAACGCTTAGGTTCTTGGCTCCATGCGCAACCTTCGGCAATTGACGCACTCCAACCAGACATCATCGTAACTACGACCTACCTACCGAGCGAGCTTCGCACGTACGTCGGGCGAGGGGACGTTCTCCACCTTGAACCGACGAACCTAGCAAGCGTCCTAGAATCGATACTTACCTTGGGACGGGCAATTGGTAGATACCAGGCAGCGGAAAATCTTGTTGGTACAATGCAGCGTCAGCTTGAGGATATCCGACGAACTGCACCAGTGCAGCATCTCCTGGTGTACTGTGAAACGTGGCCAACGCCACCGACGCAAGCAGGGAACTGGGTTCCAGAACTGGTTGCAATTGCTGGCGGGAAACCTATTGGTGGCGTACACGCATATCCTAGCGCGCCCATAGCTGTCGATGCCCTTCAATCAGCAGATCCCGACCTCCTCGTGTTCCATTGGTGCAAACCCGACGAGGTATTTGACATTGAGCGCATTCGAAACCGTCCAGGTTGGGAACACGTTCGGGCTGTGCAAGAGGATGCCTATGCGTACCTGCCTGAGAGCTTTCTCAATCGTCCTGGGCCGCGGCTGGTTGATGGTGTGCGGAAGCTGCAAGAACTCTTCATCCAGCACCAACGACGTATATAGTTCCAGAGGGTTGTCGGGATTACGGAGAGCTGCTAGCATCTTCAGTATGACGCAATGTTCCGTTTCTTTCGTGTGCCCAGCCTACAACGAACGGGAAAGTCTCCCGGAGCTCATTCGTGAGCTGGATGAACTGGGAAAATCTCTTAGGGTACCGTACGAAATACTCATTGTTGATGATGGCTCTACCGATGGGACTCGGTCTTTCCTTCAAGAAATTGCCGAGAGAGACCAAGCGGTTCACCCGGTAATCCTCCGGCGGAATAGCGGGAAGGCGACAGCACTGTATGCAGGTTTTCAGAGGGCACGTGGTGAACTCATTGTTACACTCGATGCTGATTTACAGAATGACCCAAGCGAAGTCCCAAAGCTGCTCTCTGCTCTCCAGGAGCAGGATGTTGACATCGTCACGGGCTGGAAATTCGATCGACCTGATTCACTCGAGAAGCGTTTGCCATCGAAACTATTCAATGTTGTAACCCGAAAGCTTTCTGGTTTACAGCTCCACGATTTCAATTCTGGCATCAAGCTCTACACCAGGGAAGCGGCACAGGCTCTTGAGCTCTACGGCGAGTTGCATCGGTACATTCCAATCCTGGCTTCGAGCCAAGGGTTCCAGATTGCAGAGGTGCAAACCCATACACGGGAACGCAAGTACGGTGAAACGAAGTACCGAGGGAAAAGGTACTTCCGTGGATTCTTCGACCTCCTCACCGTTTTCTTCCTGACGAAGTACAATCGTCGACCGCTCCACCTCTTCGGTGGCATTGGGCTCACTGTCGGGGGTATTGGGACTGTCCTCTTAGTGTACCTCGCGTTCGTGAAGCTGGTAGAACACCAGCCAATTGGCACACGGCCAATGCTAACCTTCGCGATATTCTTCACTCTCGTTGGTCTCCAACTCGTTGTTACTGGGTTACTCGCGGAGCTTCTCGTACGAGGGATGACACATCGGCAGCCATCGATTCGTAGTGAGTGGAATGGTAATGGTCCGCTTGCCTAAGCTCACAACACGTGCAAAGCGGGTACTCTTATCCACAGTAATCGTCATTGTTGGAATTTTTTTCGTACGTATTGTAACCACGAGTTGGAAAGACGTTCAGAGCGTCTTCCATGCTCCAGATTGGAAGTGGATGTGCTTGTCCCTCATTGGTTTTAGCGCCTTCTACCTCTTCCGAGTGCTCTCTTGGCAGCAGATTCTCCGTACGCTTGGCTACCCACTCACCTTCATGGCGTCTGGTCGAATTCTCTTACTTTCCGAGGTTACGAGGTACGTCCCCGGGAACATTTGGAGCATTCTAGGAAGAATTGGTTTCAGCCGAGAAGCGGGGGTGCCTACAGATAAGAGTTTCTTCGCTACTGTCGTTGAAGTCCTCGCAACGTTGGCATCAGCATTGGTAACAGGTGGTCTACTTGCACTTGTTGCGCCACAGCTGCCAATGTGGACGAAAGTTATGCTTGGGATAGCCATAGTGGCAATACTTGTGATTCTCGTTAGCATTCGTCACGTTGGGAAAATGGTTAACTGGGCTTTGCGAAAGCTCCACCGAGAAACAGTAGTCTGGGATATCAAACCACGGAAGTTTCTTCTCCTCCTTGGGTACTACTGTATCGCGTGGTTCGGTTTTAGCATTGGTGGGTACGCGAGTGTAGCCGCCATCATTTCGCTGCCTGTTGCTAGCACAACGGCAATTCTCGCCGCTATGCCGTTGAGTTGGTTCATTGGGTACGTGAGCTTCATAACCCCGAGCGGCATAGGTTTTCGTGAAGCGTCAATTGTTGCAATGCTCAATCCCATTCTTGGCGCGAGTGCAGTCATCGCGGCAACGGTATCTCGATTTGGAGTAATTGTCGTCGAGCTCGTCTGGGTTGGCGTTTTTGCTTGGCAGCACGTGCGTCGCGCATTCCTCTGGGTCTGGGGTTGGTTTCGGACCCCACGAGCAATTGTCATCATCGGAATGGTGCTCTTCACTGTGTACTTCAGCGTCGTTGCTCTCGTCATGCAGCATAAAGTCATTACGAGCCGATTCGACCTTGGGAATATGACGCAGACGGTGTGGAATACGAGTCACGGACGTTTCTTTGAGTACACGAACCCGTACGGGACGAATATTGCGTTACGGTACATCCACCACGCTGACCTCCTCCTCGTGCTCTTCGCACCTCTCTACTGGCTGTACGCAAGTCCGAATGTCCTCCTCGTTGCCCAAGCGGTTCTTGTTGCCTTGGGCGGCTGGTTACTCTATAAGCTCGCGAAGCGCGTCCTGGGCCACGAATGGCTTGCTGCCGTACTCGCTTTGAGTTTCCTCTTCTACCCAACGCTGCAACGTGCAGTTCTCTTCGACTTCCATCCACTCACCGTAGCCGCAACGTTCGCCATAGGTTTAGCGTGGGCCTACGTTGAACGTCGCTGGCGCTGGTTTACTGTTTTCGCTATTCTCTTCGTTCTCTGCAAGGAGGAGCTCCCCCTTATGCTAGCCTCCTTTGGGCTCCTCATGCTGTGGCGAGATAGACATGACCGAACCGTCAGACGGATTGCACTGACAACCGTCCTGCTCGCTGTTGTCTACTTCGGCGTAACGTACTTTGCGATTATGCCAGCCTCGCGACAGAACCAGCCCAGTAAGTACAACGTCCTGTACGATGTTCTCGGCGATACACCGAGTGCAATGGTGAAGAACGTTGTCCAGAACCCAAGACTCCTCGCGTCAGTTGTTATGGGCCAGCAAGCGCGACGTATGTACGTAGGCCAACTCAGCTCGGTCGGTTTTCTACCGCTTGCAAGTCCACTCTGGCTTGCCGTAGCGTGGCCTGACTACGTAGTGAACCTCTTCAACGAGCGCATCGAGCCACGGCTCATGATCTTCCACTACCAGGCAACAATTGGTGGGTTTGTCTTCATTGCAACTGTATTTGGGCTGTACGCACTACGACGCAGAGTCGCCCCTTGGTGGGATAGGTACGGGTACCGAGTAACGCGACTGTCATTTGAAGGTTTTGCGATTATTTTCCTGCTCGTCCTGGGTGGCTTTCAGTCGTACCGTTACAGCCCCCTCCCGTACAGTCAAACTCGGGACATGCGTGCGTACTGGCCATCTTCAATGGCGCCAATTATTCGATCTGCTGTTGCTCAGGTCCCAGAGGAAGCGCGTGTATCAGCAACGAACACCGTGGGCGCGCAGCTTGCCCACCGTCAGTACCTGTACCAGTTCCCACAGGGCATTGGCGATGCAGACTACATATTCATCCTCCTAGCCAAAGAGGGGACGTTGGAGTGGCAACGGAACCACGTACAAGCCGAAAGCTTAGCAACAGACTCTCGGTATGAACAGTTGCAGCAGGTTAAGAATTTTACGGTCTACAAGAAGCGCTAAGGTATGGCGCGCATCATTCTTGGCATGTCTGGTGGCGTAGACTCTTCTGTCGCTGCGCTCATGCTTCGAGATGCGGGTCACGACGTGCGTGGTGTGTTCATGAAGAACTACGAACCCCCGCCAGGCAGTAACCAGCCGTGCCCATGGGAGCAAGATCAACGAGATGTTGCGTTGGTTTGTGAAACCCTTGGGATACCATGGGAGAGCTGGAACTTCGAGAAAGAGTATTCGGCACGGGTCCTTGCGTACTTCTTCCGTGAGTACCAAGCAGGACGAACCCCAAATCCTGATGTACTGTGCAACCGTGAAATAAAATTTGGCGTTTTCCTCAAACGTGCTCGAGCAGAGGGCTTCGACGCCGTGGCGACAGGACACTACGCGCAGGTACGCCAGGGGTCAACCGGGTACCAGCTATGCGCCGCTGTTGACCGAAACAAGGATCAGACGTACTTCCTCCACACAGTAGGGCAATCCGAACTTGCGCGGATACTCTTCCCAATAGGCCACCTTAAGAAATCAAAGGTTCGTACAATCGCAGCAGCAGCTAATCTACCAGTAGCCACGAAACCAGATAGCCAAGGCATTTGCTTCGTTGGGCAAGTGAATGTTACGGAATTCTTGAAAGGGAAAGTCCAATCTGTACCAGGGAAGATAGAAACCGAGGATGGAACGGTTGTTGGCGAACACCAAGGGCTTGCTTTCTACACCATCGGCCAACGGCATGGCTTAGGTGTTGGCGGTGGCGTGCCGTACTACGTAGCGAAGAAGGATGCTGCAACGAACACCCTACTCGTTGCGAGAGGGGATAAGGATCCTGTGCTGTACGCGTCAGGTCTTCTGGCAACAGGCGCATCATGGGTAGCTGGAACCACCCCGGCGGAGCACTTCTCGTGTAGCGCACGTATTCGGTACCGGCAGCCGCTCGAGCAGTGCAGTGTGCAAGTCATTCAGGGATCGTTGCACGTGACGTTTGCGCGCCCCCAGCGGGCAATTACCCCAGGCCAGGCTATTGTTTTCTACGACAACGAAGTCTGCCTGGGTGGGGCAACTATCGAAAGCACACAAGCCGACTAGCTATGCTTAAACGTTCGTTGGACGGCGGGCCTTCCACCAGGCAAAGCCGATGATGCCGATGAGTAGGAGGATGCCAACAACAATGAGTACAATGCCAGCACGTCCATCGCTCGTCGGTGTTATTGATGTCGTGTTTACATTGGTGAGGTCGGTATTCGTGTTCTCAAGCATTGCTACGACGCTGTCGGAATCGGCGTTTACATTTTGGTTAAAAATATCTGTTCCCGAATTGACGTTCGCACTCGCATTGGCATTGCTATTCGTATTTCGATTTGCGTTTAGGTTTCTATTGATATTCGTGTTCTTATTCGTATTGCTGTTTACTGCAACGTTCGTGTTCTTTGCGGTATTCGTATTCTTGTTCGTGGTGCTATTCGTATTCAGCACCGTATTCGTGTTCGCCGCAGTGTTGGCATTACTTACCGTGTTCGTATTGACCGTAGCGGAAGTGGTTGTCAATGTCGTATCGGTGCTGACCGCTTCGTTGCCCGCAGCGTCTTTTGATCGAATACGGAAGTGGTATAGGGTATTCGTGGTCATGCCCAAGAGTGTCACCGAATGAGCTGTTAGGTACGATCCTTCACCGAGCGTCTTATCGTACACATCGGTAAGCCCAAAATCAACGTAGCTTGTTGCAGCTTCGTTTGTCGTCCACGACACAACTGCTGTTGTCGCTTTGACGCTGCCAACGGTTACCCCCGAAATTGTCGGTTTGGTCACGTCGGTTGCCGTGTTCGTTTGGGCCCGTGCTGGTAGGTACGTGAGGATAGCAAGGCACGAGGCGATGACGATGAGTTTGCGCATATGGTACAATCCTTTCTGAAGTAATTATACACATTTACCAAGAAAGCATCCACTTATGACGAAAGGGCAAAGAATAGCAGCTATTTTCGCCGGGATTATTGCAATTTTCTTCATCGCCGGCCTCATCATTTGGTCTGGAATGCGTCCAGCGCCAACGGAGAGGAATACGAATGACAATCGAAACCAGACAGCATCAACCCAGTCGAGCAATGTATCCACAACGAATACAAACAGCCAAACAAATACCTCACCCGTTAATAGGAATACCTCTATGACCTACGCATTCCCAGGTGTGCTCCCGGATAGCCGTATCGCAGGGAAGAAAGCAGTGATAACTACATCGAAAGGAGTTATTGAATTTACCCTGAATGCTGTGGCGGCACCGAAGAGCGTCAGTAATTTTGTCTACCTTGCAGAGCTTGGGTACTACAATGGATTAACGTTTCACCGCGTTGAGCCCGGATTCGTTATTCAGGGTGGTGACCCTAGCGGCAACGGAACGGGTGGGCCAGGGTACCAGTTCCCGGATGAGCCAGTGCAAGGTGAGTACATTGAAGGGGCCGTGGCTATGGCGAATGCAGGCCCAGATACGAACGGTTCGCAGTTCTTCATTACCCTTGCTGATGTTTCACAGAGCTTACCGAAGCAGTACAACCTCTTCGGCCAGGTGACGAAAGGCATAGATGTCGTAAAGAGCATCGCTGTCGGCGATGTCATGCAGTCGGTGCAGATAGTTTCACGCTAACGTTGCACCAATGAGCCCTGGGTGGCCACGGAGGAATGCATGAACATCCATGGGTTTCTTGCCGGCTGGCTGAATAACTTCGAGGACGAGGATACCTTCCCCAGTGCCAACACTACAACCCCGTTGGTGCGTAGCGACAAGTCCTGGGTTCAGGCCCCCTTCGGCTATGCTCGATGCAATAATTTTTATTGATTGATCCCCGTACTTTACGGTGACCCCTGGCCATGGTGTAAAGGCGCGGATTGTCCGTTCAATTCGGCTTGCAGGTTCAGACCAATCCACTACACCCTGGTTTGCTTTTATTTTTGGAGCAGTGGTTACGCCAACCGTTGGCTGTGGGGTGACCGTACTTCCTCCGGTAAGGTAACTGACGAGGTGCTTCGTAAAGAGCTGGGCACTTATGTTCGAGAGCTCTACCGCCAGGCTACCCGTTGTTGCATCTGGGCGTATGGGTGTGGTTGCTGATGCGAACGTTGGGCCCGTGTCCATTCCGGTCTCTAGCTGCATGAGCGTCACGCCGGTCACTTGGTCACCAGCGAGAATTGCGTGCTGGATTGGCGACGCGCCACGCCAACGGGGCAGAAGTGATGCATGGGCATTCACCCAGCCGAACGGTAGATCGTTGAGCAGGCTTTCGGGGAGAATTTTTCCGTACGCTACGACAACGCCGACGTCGGCATTGAGTCCCCGTATAGCTGCTTGCACTTCTGGAGCCCGCACTTTGTCTGGTGTCATCGTGAACAAGCCTATTTCATTTGCACGCAATGCCACGGGGCTAGGCTGTTCATGTAACCCTCGTCCATGCGGTTTCGATTTCTGCGTGAGGACGCCAACGACATCGACATTCTCTAATGCCACAATTGCGTCCAAACTCGGTACTGCGTACGCTGGCGTACCCGCAAAGATGACGCGCCAGCGTTTAGGTTTGCTTGAGTCGTTCACCTTTGGTTATGGTTATAACTTTATCGGTGAAGAGCACACCGTCGAGGTGGTCAATTTCGTGCTGGAGAATCCGCGCGTACATCCCTTCAGCAATTACATCAATCTGGTCTCCTTGCGCATTGAGGGCGGTTAGTCGAATGCGCTTTGGTCGACGTACAGTTCCAAAAACGCCAGGAATGGACAAGCACCCTTCTTCCATAACGACTTTCCGGAATGAATGCTTGATAATCCGTGGGTTGATGAATGCTTTAACCCCATCCTGAGTGGTTACCACGCATAAACGCTTTGCAATACCAACCTGCACAGCCGCGAGACCAATACCGTCTGCAACCTGCATGGTCTCAATCATGTCTGCTATGAGCTTCTGAAATTCAGATGAGCGGATTTCCGTCACATCGACGTTCTGCGTTTTCGTACGGAGAATTTTATGGGGTATTGTAGTGATGGGGAGGAAAGCCATGGGTGAAAGACTAGCGGAAGTACACGTCTGTGTCAATCCAGGGGCAGGACAGGTGGATTGACGACTGCTTCCCACGTTGGGTCAAGGTGGCGCTGGAGGAACGCAAGGAGCGTGCTGCGTTGTGCGTGCGTTGTGCGGAGTAACCAGCCCGCACCGAGTTGGGCTCTGGACACGCCGCGCGGCAGCGCTGTTTCCGTGAGCGCATTGCCTGCTGGCCGCGAGATGCGTTTCCGTGGTTGGAGCACGACCACTATCCCTGCTGGTGGGTAGTTGAGCTGCCTTCGCTCAACGAGCGTTTGCTGTGTCCAGGCATTGGGATTATTGAGGAATTGGTACGCGGGCGCATCGGGCTTATAGGTAACAACGTACAGCGATCCCTTTGGGGCAAGCGTGGCGCGAATGCATGCAAGCGTAGAGAAGAACTGTTCGGCTGCGCGGTACCCAGGCTGGGCGAAGTACCTATCAGGCTGCAGGAAGACCGCGGCATCGAACGATAGTGCGGGATGACTCCCAATTGCTGTTGTGGCGACGACGTGGAGTGCTTTTCTTGAGTCACCCTGCGTCAAGCCTCGCTCGATTGTTGCAACTGCGCTCTTGCCAACGACCTCACTAATTGTTCTTGCTACTTGCTGGACGCCAGGGCTGCGCGTTGTGAGTTTTGTCCCTTTGCAGGTAGCGCATGTGCTTGGTGCAGCGAGTTGAAGATGGTCTTGCAGGCACTCTAGAGTGAGTGGTTCCCGAGCGCAGACCCGAAGAGGTTTTGCGCACCGTGGGCAAGTCACAACGCTTCCGCAGTCGAAACAGGTATACCGTCCAGCCTCACTGGTTCGTTGGTGTAGCCACAACGTGCGCGTGCTCTGAAGCTTCTCGAGTAGGTACATTGGCGGCAAGTGGCCACGCTCAGCTGACGGTTCACCTTGACGATCAATAATTGTTGCTTCGGGTCTTTCGCTAAGAACCGTTGGGGTCACCGTTGGAAAGTAACCGCGCAACGTTGGGCTCATCCAACGGGTGAGCACGAGAAGCGAAGCGCTATGTATTCCGGTGAATGCTTCTACGAGCGCCCTCATATCCACGCGTGGTGCTTGGTCGAAGGCGAAGTACGCCTCGTCGTCAGCGAGGTCAAGAATTACTCGATCCACCTGTGGCAGTGGAGAGAGGATCCCAACGTGCGTCGTGACGTAAGTTTTTGTCGTTAGCAAGTTGGCACGGAGACGTTGCTGCGCGGTACTGCTCCGTGCTGGTACAATATGCAGTGGTTTAAGCTTCTCGAGAACAGCCATCCATTGCGCAGCCACTCCTTGGTTTGGAACGACAATGAGCGTGCACGCCGATTTCTCTGCAATCCGTTTTGACCACTCTACTAGAACTTCTCGCCGCGCAGAACTTGTAGGGCACTCAACTATTGAAACTTTGCGCTTCAGTGGCTTCCGTAATGCAACCCTCGCACCATCCCCCAAAACCATACTCCGGAGGATAATGTTTATCGGCGTCAGCGTCTCTGCAGTAAGCCACTTCGCGAGCGCAATCTGTTCAACGGTTAAGGAGAAACCGCCTTTCCGCGCAAGAATATCCTTCGTTCCTCTTCGTGCTACCGTTCGATCTTCATCCCACACAATTCCATCAATCGTCTTCGTTCGGAAGGGTATCTGCACGCAGGCTCCAGGGAACACGTCGAACCCTGCTGGGACGGCATACGAGAGCATGGCAAGTGACGGAGTAACCCGAATGAGCGGGACGACGAGTACCCTGCGACGGGTGTTCGGTTCTAGGCCGGTTGCCATGTGGCAATTGCGTACCCTACCCCGTACGGTGAATCATCGTAGAGAACCTGCGCGTGTGTTCGTATCGAGACAGTCGTACCGAGGAGTTGTGCCACGCTTAATGATCCGCAAGAGGAAACCTCTTCAACCTGCGTTGTGGGGGCACGTTGAAGGAATTTCTTCAGCGCACCCTCCTGGAGAGCATCCATCCATTCTTTACGGAAGTGCGAAGCTTCTGGACTCTTGCCCTGTGGTGCAGCATCGCTGAGACGAGCAGTGACCTCTCCAGTAGCTAGCATGATAATTCTCTTCCGGCTATTGATGAGCTGGGTCTGGAGTCTTGTGCCAAATGCTATATGGTCCGCGAGGGTTGAGCGCCGTGAAGAAATTTCTACCCAGGGAAGTTGCGGCAACGGTTTTTGGAAGAACAGTGCAGGAATACCGAGCCCGTAGTTCACCCGAGGTTCTATAACGCTCGCCACAGGGAGGAGAGCTTCGAGGTGTTCTTTCAGCTTGTACGCAAACGTTGGCGCTCCATGGAGCTTCACTTTCGTTGTTAAGTCACCGAATTCATCGAAGGATGCGTTGTACTCTTCGGCTAGGTTGAAGGTGAATCGATTCCCAATACTCGGCGCATGCGGGTTGAAGCAAATGACAATGTCAGGTTGCGCTGCGTACACCCACGCTACAACTTCTTCTACAGATTTTCGCAAACTCCGCACACGTTTTGCATGCGTTGGATCAGTCGTAGGGAGGAGCAGGGGAGTGTGCGGGAGGAATGCTGCTCCGAGGATGCTCATAGGGTTAGCTACCTATGCTCGCGAGCGGTTGACCAACGGGATGGAGCTCGGCAACACGAGGTGAAATGATCAAGACGTTCTTCATGCTGTAGCCATACTGATTGAAGAGTTTACGGGAGGGAATGCCACGACGAAGTCCATTCGAAATAACGCTCACACCACCCTCACCCTTCACGCGGACGAGCTCACCGTCGCGGAGCGTCAGCGCCGCGCCTTTCTGGTACTGCACGAGCTCCGCATTCGTTATTGTTAAGTTTGGCTTCCTGTTTGGGAAACGAGACTGGAGAATTTGCCTATCGAGTATGGGGTACCAAACGCCCTGCTCAATCCAGACGATGCCACCATTTTCCTTAATCTTCACAAGTGCGCCTGCGGGGTAGGCGCTTGCATTGGATATCTGCACCCCGTCGAGGTACCCCTGAATGTCCTCAAGACTTACTGGGACAACTTCCTCTGGGTTGAAACCAAGGTTTCGGAAGACCTCTGGTGACTGGATGAGCCGCTTCTCATCGCCGCTCAAGAGGTACGTTGTACCATCAGGGGTTTGCACCAGTGAGAAGTTCGGCAAACGAATGTCTGCCCCACGCGGGTAGTTTGCCAATGCGTCAGGGGATATCTGCAAAATCTTGCTGTAGTCACCGAAACGGGTAAGGAAAGCAGCGCGGGTTTGAATTGCGCGCCGTTCGCCATTCTGGATGTACCACGTTACGCCGGTTTTCCCAACGCGGACGAGCGTGCCATCGGGAAAGGTGCGGGTAAACCACTCGGTGTAGAAGTTGTAGAAGTTCTCGTTTCCGTGGAGGTGTGGTGTGTAGTTGTAGAGGGCAGCAGTTGCCTGATTCTCCACGAGTACAGGCGTTGCGTCTATGGTGTAGGTAGAACCCGCACGGAATTTATAGCTGCTGGGAAAATTCATGTACTGGCGGAATTGCCAGGTCGCAAAATCTATTTGGCGGTATAAACCAGCAGCCTTCGCACTGCAACCGCCACTATCGGGGCAGCCATACCCCATGGCGTAGTCATAGGCACGCTGCGTTGGGGTTTTCCAGGTTAACAGGCTCATCTCCTTCTGCAGGGTAACCAAAATAACTGCGGGGTTTATGCCGTAGAGTCGCGCTACCTCAACAATCGCTTCACTCGTGGGTTTGGTCACACCATTGAAGTCAGTCACCTGCAGCCCACCAAGTGTCCCGCCGCGTCGTACGAGGAACGATTGGACGTCAGCAACTTCCATGGTAGTACTATCGGTAAATTCCTGATCTGCAATTATCCGCCCTGGCTGGAAGGCAGCTTGGACGACAAGAGGCTGCACGACCAAGAAGATCGCACTGACTATGGTTATGATGCGAACAAACCCTTTTCGCATAGTTCGTACACTATAGCAAACTTTGAGTGATTCTGCAAGATTCGCACTTGCGCGCATTGCCATTCCATCGCATGATGCACGTATGCATGCATTTTCTTACCGTGGTCTACAGGTGCACGTTGGTACACGAGCAGAGGCTCGCGAAGCACTCCTGCGAGTGCTCGAAGGGTCCACGCAGCACCAGGTTATCACCGTTAACCCAGAGTTTGTCGTCTTGGCAGCACGGAATCCAGCCCTCCGTGCACTCACGCACCAGGCGACTCTGTGCCTCGTGGATGGTGTTGGCCTATCGTTTGCCCTCCGCCGTTACGGTACCCTGGAACGCTACCCTGGTGCCGACATGGTCCCAGACCTTTTACGGTACTGTGCAGCTCATCAGAAAGCCGTTGGCGTCGTCCTGTCCAATGACGGACTCTCTACAAGCGCTACGGTTGTTGCAAAGCTCGCTGAGCAATTTCCAGGGTTGCGCATTGCTGCTTGGGATGAGCAGGAGAACTTCCAAGAGAAGATCAAGCGGTTTGCTCCCGACCTACTCTTGGTGACCTTCGGTCAGCCCCGACAGGATTTCTGGCTTGCAGAGAATATGACATCCTTCCAGAGTGTTCGTATGGCAATTGGCGTCGGTGGAGCTATTGATTTCCTTACGGGTGCTCGCAGACGGGCGCCTCGCCTAATGCGTAGCCTTGGCCTAGAATGGTTATGGCGCTTGGTTACGCAACCACGACGATTTGTACGAATTTTTCGAGCCACGTTCGGCTTCTGGTACACAATCCTATGCCGGTAGAACTCATTCGCGTCAGATTTGCACCGTCACCAACAGGCCGCCTCCATATTGGCGGCCTCCGTGCGGCACTGTACAACTACCTCTTCGCGAAGAAGCACGGCGGCACGTTCATCTTGCGTATTGAAGATACAGACCAGCAACGTTCGGTCCCCGGTGGGGTAGAGGACATCGTCAATACGTTGTACGCCTACGGTATTCCACCGGATGAAGGTGTGCTCCTTGAGGGTGGGAAAATTGGTGAGCGCGGTGCTCATGGTCCGTACGTACAATCGAAGCGTCTCACAACGTACCGTGAAGCTGCTGCGAAACTCGTCGAGCAGGGGAGTGCGTACCCGTGCTTCTGCACACCCGAACGTTTAGCAGCTCTCCGCACCAGCCAGGAGCAGCAGCACTTACCCCCGGGCTACGATGGGACGTGCCGCACTATCACACCTGCAGATGCTGCAGCACGGGTCGCTGCTGGAGAGGCACATGTCATCCGCTTCCGTACTCCGCGTGAAGGCGCTACTCAGGCAAATGACCTGGTCCGAGGGGATGTGCTATTTCGACACGCGACAATTGAGGATACAGTACTCATGAAGACTGATGGCTTCCCAACGTACCACTTGGCTAATGTCGTGGATGATCATGCAATGCAGATCACGCACGTTATCCGTGGTGAAGAGTGGTTGCCATCGTTGCCGCTCCACCTTCTTCTCTACGCAGCGTTCTCGTGGGAAGCTCCGGCATTTGCTCACCTCCCGCTCATACTGAATACGAATCGGAAGAAGCTATCGAAACGCGATGGCACGACCGCAGCAGCTGATTACCTAGCAGACTACTTGCCGATGGCAACGTTGAATTTCATAGCCTTACTTGGTTGGAATCCGAAAACTGAGCAAGAGTACTACGTATCACTCGATGAGCTCGTCCGTGACTTTGACCTGGCAAAAGTGAACAAAGCTGGAGCAATTTTTGACACAAAGAAACTCGTTCACTTGAACAAGCTGCACATGCGGGCAGCTGATCCTGTCAGGCTCGCACATATTGCTAAGCTCACCTGCACGGATGATGAGGCGAAGAAGTACTTACCACTCGTCATTGAACGAGCAGAGCGCTTGGTGGACCTGCAACCTGCCGTCGCCTTTCTCACAGCTGAGGATTTGACGTACGATGCTACGCTCCTCATCCCGAAGAAAGGGATCACAGAACGAACGAAAGAAGTTCTCTTGGCGATTATTCCTTGGCTCAATGAGCGACCAGCAGGGGAGTGGGGGAGTGCTGATTCCCTGCGTACAACAACCTTGGCTTGGATTGCTGAACGTGATTGGACGAACCAAGAAGTGTTGTGGCCCGTCCGGGTTGCGCTGTCTGGTGCAGCGGCAAGCCCTGATGTCTTCGACATTGCTGTTGCCCTGGGCAAAGAGCGAGCTATGCAACGAGTGCAGAAAGCCGTAGAACTCCTGTAATACTTGATTTTTTAACGGATGCGTGCTATAGTGAGCCCGCTATGGTGACACAAAACCTTAGACAAAAATTCCTAACAATTAGCCTTGCGCTCGTTCTGAGCGTGGTTTGGTCATTCCCCAATACCTTGCAGGCGCAGGTTGATGCAACCCCGGCAGCGCCCTCGCTCACCACAACAGACCCAACAGTTGACGAGCTGAATAAGGCTCTGCAGGCGAAGCAGGAGCAGCAGAAACTCTTGCAGGAACGTCTGCAACGTTACCAAGATGTCATTGCCGAGAAACAGAAGGTTTCTGCCAGCTTGAAGAATGAGCTTGAACTCCTCGACGCACAGGTAAGCAAAGCTGAACTCGATTTGCAGTCTTTGGATTTCAACATTGAGGCCAAGCGATTAGAAATTGAAGCTGCCCAGTTGGCTGTTGACCAGAAGCAGGAAGACATCGATGCGCAGCAGTCGTACCTCGCGGAACTCGTTCGGACGATTAACCGGTACGACCAGCAAGACCCGCTAGAACTCCTCGTCGTACACAGCTCGTTCTCCGAAGTGGTGAACGATATTCGCGCAACTGCAACCATGCAAGATAACGTCTCCGAAGCGCTGACCGACCTCCAAACCGCGAAAGCGAACCTGGAGCGCGAGAAGGCTGACCGCGAGCGTAACAAGCGAGAGTTGGAGGGACTGCAGCTAGAAGTTGCTACAACAGTGCAGTCACTCGATGCCCAAAAGACCTACAAAGCGCAGATACTGACCGATACGAGCTCGAGCGAGCAGCAGTACAGCCAACTTCTGGAACAATCGAAGCAAGAACAGCTCGCGGCAGATAGCGACATTCGTTCCTTAGAGGAGAAGGTAAAATCCAAGCTACAAGGAGCACCAAGCACGTCATCTACGAATAGTGATTTTTCAACCTTCACGGGAAATCGCAATGTCCAACTCGCTTGGCCAGTATCACCAACGAAGGGGATTAGTGCGTACTTCCACGATCCAACGTATCCGTACCGACGGTACTTCGAACACCCAGCTATCGACTTACCTGCTGCGCAAGGTACAGCTATTGCAGCCGCAGACGATGGCTACGTCGCCCGAACGATGAATGGGGGAATGGGGTACAGCTACGTCCTCCTCGTCCATTCGAATAGCATCTCCACGGTCTACGGCCATGTGAGTCAAATCAATATCGCCGAAGACACCTTCGTGAAGAAGGGGCAGATTATTGGATTATCTGGCGGCATGCCTGGCACGCCTGGTGCAGGGAGATTGACGACTGGATCACACCTCCACTTTGAAGTACGACTCAATGGTATACCAGTGAACCCACTGGATTACTTGCCCTAGGGGAGTGGGAGAAACGTAAAGTGTACATCTTACAATGCGTCGTACAATATATCTTAGACGAAGCCAAAAACAATATTGTAGTAATTAGGCCCTGTAAGCCTATTTGAGTATTCTCAATATCGACACTAGGATTGCCACAAAAAATGCCTGTATGGCCAATCCTGGGCCTCTGGCGACTTCCCATTGAGCTTGATTATGTAGCTTGTAGTACCATTTGAACCACTGAGACCACGGTTTGGCCTTTTGGTATAGGGTTAGGAAGTCTGGTAGGCATGCCCAGGCAATACCCCAGACGACCAGTGGCCAGACTGTCCAGAACCACACAATGAGCCCAACTGATACCAGTATAGTTGCGAGCATGTCTGGGCCAAAGCTTTGCCAGAAGCCCTGAATGCTCTTCTCCTTTGGAACTGGGTAATTCCAGTGCGGAACCGCATCGAGGAGAATATGTGTCGCAAAAGCTATTGGCGCACTCAGCACAGGATTATGCACTGCGAGACCAACCGCAGCACCAGCAATGGTATGGACAGTAAGGAGCATAGGACTTACTTGGTGTAGACTCTTGAAGGAACGCTGACATCAACGTACTCAAGCTCCTGCCCTTTCAATTTCTGATCGTACGCCAGGAGGAGCGCTTCTACTTGGGCATCAGCACTTGCTGCGGTATTCACAATGATTTCCCAATCCCCCGCCATACCGAGACGGAGAGTCGTGTCTGGTGCAACGGCAACGCTAACACGCTTCACCGTCAACTTCTCTTCATTCCGTTCTTTTACTCTACCTATGAAAGTCGCAAGGAAAGACGATTGACTTGGCGAGAGTGCTGCCTCGTTCAACGCAATGTTTGGTGGCTCTAGGAATGTGAGTTCTGGAATCCCTGACGGGATTGCAGGCAAGTACGTTGATGCGATACCGTCCCTATCGATACCGACGAATGCATTCTGAAGTTGGTACACAAATGCTGGCTGCTCCTCAACGACAGAAAGAGTAAGAGTATTTGGCATTGTTCGCCGGATGTTCAGCGTGGAGAACATCCAGCGTTCACGGAGCCGGCGCTCGTAGGCCCGGGTATCGAATGCCCAGAGGTTCTCCTGGTGGAAGAAGAGCAGCCAGCGCGATCGCTGCTGCGCACGGGTTATCTCTCTTAGTTCAGCAAGTGGCAAAGTGTACTGACCAGATACTCTCAATGTCGTTACCCGCCACGCCGGCAGACCGTAGATGAGGTATACGCACCCAATCACAAAGAGGAACACGAAGAATACTACCCACAACGGATGCTTTGCCATCCAGGGGTCACGCTTGGCACCCATGAAGAGCGGATTACGAAGTTGCGGTTGCGTTTGCCGGAAGCGCACGTTGGTTTAGGGTACTAGGGTTCGAGGAAGGAGCGGATTGATGCGTGTGAGCACCTCATAGGGTATTGTACCAATCTGCTTCGCTAGTGTCTCGGCGGGTATGCAGGTTGTCCCATCGCAGCCAATGAGAGTTACAGATCTACCTGCACGGGTTGAGGGAATATCCGTGACGTCTACCATTGTTAAGTTCATGCAGACTCGACCTCGAATAGGTGCGTACTGCTTACAGATGAGCACCTTCCCAACATTCGAGAGCTTACGGTCGAGACCATCCCAGTAGCCCACGGGCAGCACCGCAATATTGGTTGGGCGCTTGGTAGTGTAAGTACGATTGTAGCCAATCGTTGTGCCGCTTGGGACGTTCTTCACCTGCAGCACTCGCGTATACCACGAAAGCGCTGGGCGTAGAGAGAACTTCGGGAATCGGACGTGGACGCGACGCAAATCGGCTACGGTAAGAATTCCGTAAAGCGACATGCCAATGCGAACCATGTCGAAGTGTGCATCCGGGTGAACGAGGACGCCTGCAGAGCAGTCCATATGCTTAATGAGTTGCTTCCCTAGCGAAAGCTCAAGTGACTCTGCGAGTGTCGCAAAACGTCTATGCTGCATCTGCGAAAAAGTCTGCTGCTTCGCCTCAACCTCTGCGAAGTGGCTGTAAACACCTTCCGTACGTACATTTGATAATTGACGGATGAATTTAACAACCTGTGGTAAATCTTTCGGCAGGAACCCAATTCGCGTCGTCCCAGTATCGAACTTCAGGTGTACGATGGCATGTTTGTGCAATTTTCGTGCTACTCGCTGGTACAGACAAAGTTGCGCTACAGTGTACGCAGGTAGGCGTATCCCCTGCTGAATGGCAGCAGTGAGCATCTGCGTATCGCCATCAATGTAGCTGAGGACAATAACTTTCTTCCTGGACACAGTTTTGCGAAGTTTGAGGGCTTCGCTCAACGATGCAACACCAAACCAATCTGCACCCGCCTTCGCAAAGACTGGCGCACACTCCCCTACGCCGTGGCCGTACGCATTACTCTTCACCACAGCCATGAGCTTGACCTGGGAACCAATGACACGACGAAATGCCTTCACGTTGTGGATGAGTGCCGAACGTGATATTCGTATTTCGGTAAGCGCGTCGGGCATGCCTACGGCTTCTGGATGACCTTGATGCCGTGCATGAACGGCTGCAAGACGTCGGGCACCAGTACCGATCCATCTGCCTGCTGGTAATTCTCAAGAATAGCAATGATCGTGCGGCCAATGGCGAAGGCAGTGCCGTTGAGCATGTGGGCAAAAACATTTTTTCCGTCTTTGCCCTTGATCCGGATATTCAAGGCTCGAGCTTGGTAGTCCGTCGTATTCGATGTGGAGTGCGTCTCGCGGTACTCACCCTTACCAGCATTCTGCCCTGGCAACCAACACTCAATGTCATAGGTCTTCGCCGACGGGAAGCCAATATCGCCCGTGCAGAGTTGAACGACGCGGTACGGTAATTGGAGCCCTTGGACCAGACGTTCTTGTAACGTTAGGAGTTCCTGGTGTATTGCCTCTGATTGATGTGGCGCGCACACCACGAACATTTCAAGCTTATCGAACTGGTGCACGCGTAGAATGCCTTTCGTATCTCTCCCGTAGCTGCCTGCTTCACGCCGGAAACAGCTGGAGAAAGCGGCGTACCTCTTCGGTAGCTCTGCCTCAGCCAGGACTTCGTCAGCGTGGAAAGGCCCTACCGATTGTTCTGAAGTGCCTACGAGGTATTGCTTATCTTTTTCGAGGTGGTAGACCTCGTCTGACCCGCCTTGGGCAAGGTATCCCATTGCCTCCATGTACGGTTCATTGATGAGCACGGGTGGAACAATAGCTGTAAACTTCGCCTTCGTGAGCTCCTGCATGGCATACTGCACCAAGGCAAATTCCAGGAGTGCACCCGCTCCTTTGAGGTACCCGAAACGTGACCCAGAAACTTTTGCAGCACGTTGCATATCGATGATGTCGAGATGTTCACCAAGGGTCAGGTAGTCCTTCACATCAGTGAAATTATTACGTCGGCCGATTTCACGGATAACAACGTTGCCTGAGGCATCGAGCCCAACTGGGACATCTGGCAGTGGGACATTCGGCAGAATTACCTCCTGGTCGCGCTCAAATGTTTCCAGGTTTCGAACCGTAGTTTCCTCCTTCGCCACTGCAGCAGAAAGCTGCTTCAATGACTGCAACGTCTTCGTACGTTCTGCACCTTGTAGTTGAGGAATGGTCTTCGTGAGAGCATTCTGCTCCGCCCGCAAATTCTCCAACTTCTGTCGGGCACCCGTCTGTTTCTCAAGTTGCACCAAGAAATGCTGTACGAGCGTGCCGTACTTCTTCCCGCGTTTCTCGAGTGCGGCAATGTAGAAGTCGGTATTCTTGCGGAGGTCGCGAAGGTCGAGCATAGAATTAGAGTTCTAGTGGCAGCATCAAGGTTGCTCTGGCCTCAGCGTTGGGAAGAGAATCACTTCCTTCAAGCTATGGCTACTCGTAAGAATTGCTGCGAGACGGTCAATACCAATGCCTGCACCAGCTGTGGGCGGCATACCGTACTCCATAGCCTCTACGAATGTTGGGTCTGTACCCTGTGCTTCTTCGTCACCGGCTTTCCGTAAGGCATCCTGCTCAGCGAAGCGTTGCGCTTGATCCAGCGGATCGTTGAGCTCGGTAAATGCCTTGATAACCTCTGCGCCGGCAATGACGAGCTGGAAAACCTCAACAACCCGTGGGTCATCAGCCTTCCGTTTGGCGAGCGGCGAGAGCTCTACGGGGTAATCAACAACGAACGTCGGTCGATGGACATTTGGACGAACGGCCGTCTTCCAGAGCACGTCGATGAGCTTCCCTCGGCCGTCATGCTTGTTCACGTCAGCACCTAACTTCTTCGCTGCTGTGAGTAGGGTCTTTTCGTCGCTCTCAAGGACATCAATACCTGTTGCTTCTCGAATTGCATCAACGTAGCTGATACGCGGCAGCGGCGCAGTGAAGTCCAGCGCCTTGCCATCAACTTCGAATTGCAGTTTACCACGTACTCGCTCTACAACTTGCATGAGGAGCTGCTCGCAGAATGTCATCATCTGCTTGTAGTCCCAGTACGCAGCGTAGAACTCAATCTGCGTGAATTCTGGATTGTGCTGCGGGCTTATCCCTTCGTTCCGGAAGCAGCGCGCTACTTCGTACACCCGCTCGATGCCCCCAATGATGAGCCGCTTGAGGTAGAGCTCTGGCGCAACCCGCAAGTAGAGGTCGAGATCGAGAGCATTGTGGTGGGTCGTGAATGGTTTCGCTGTTGCACCGCCCGCAACGCTCTGCAGGACGGGTGTTTCAACTTCAAGGAATCCAGCGTCATTGAAACCATCCCGGAGCGCTCGGAGCATGACCGAGCGACTTCGAGCAACATTCGTCGATTCCGCGTTCGCGAGAAGGTCAAGTTCTCGCTGTCGGTATCGCTGTTCAGTATCTGTTAAACCATGGACTTTATCGGGCAGTGGCCGCAACGCTTTACTCAGGAGAACAACGTCTTGCACCTGCAAGCTCTTCTGGCCCGCTTTCGTTGTAAATGGCGTACCCGATGTTTGGACGAAGTCACCGATGTCGAAACGCGTAACCAGGATATCGTAGCTCTTTGGCAGATCATTCGATGAGAAGAAGACTTGGAGTCGGCCCGTTCCATCTTCCAGATCGGCAAACGTAGAGCCACCGTGGCGTCGGAGTGCACGAATGCGACCGGCAAGCGTTGCCTGCAATGAGGTATTTTGAAAATCCCCCAGGAACTGCTCAACTGTATGGGTTCGGGTGGCATTGTTCGGGTATGCTTTCACGCCAGCTTCACGCAGCTCTTCCAAGCGCTGGAGGCGTACCGATCGTTCATCATTCACATCGACTGGCATGGTGCAGTTGTAGCATTTTCTGTACGTTTCTGCAACAAAAATGAGTACCTCGTACCGGTACGAACTCTGCTCTCTTTAGCTGATACGTTTCACCGTAGCCTCAACCTCACCCCGTGGGGTAATGACCTTGGTCGTATCACCAACCTTACGCCCTAAGAATGCCTGCCCGAGTGGCGACGCATTGGAGATGCGACCGCCCTGTGGATTTGCCTCATTCGAACCCACAATAGTGAACGTCTGTTCTGCGCCGAACATACTAACCGTTACCGTAGATCCAATCTGCACAATGCCAGAGTTCGTATGGTTGATGACCTCTACGTTCTTCAATGTATCTTCAATTTCTGCAATCCGCCCTTCAACGAATGACTGTTCGTTCTTCGCTTCCTGGTACTCGGCATTCTCCGAGAGGTCGCCAAGCTCTTTCGCATCTTGAATACGATTCGCAAGCTCCTTGCGTTTCTCGGTCTTCAACTGGTAGAGCTCAGCGGTCAATTTCTCTAATCCCTCAGCGGTCACAAATTGTTTCGTAGGCATAGCACAGCAAAGAATGTGAAATGTGGTTGAAAGGATACGCACTCCTTGGAATTGTGTCAACCCTCATGAAAATTACGGTTTCACAGGTGTTTCCGCGTGTTCCAACCAGTACTGCATGCCAGCTTTCGCCACTGGCAGTGCTGTGACCCCTCCCTCTCCCCCACCTTCAACAATGACGGCAATGGCAATAGTTGGATTTTCGTACGGGGCAAAACCAATGAACCACGCATGGGTTCTACTCTCTGTTCCGAACTGCGCTGTGCCGGTTTTCCCCCCGGTGGGGACGCCGAGCGTCTGGAGCGAACGCGCGCTTCCGCTCGTCACTGCTTGGCGCATACCAAGGCGAACCGTACTAATTGATTCTGCATGTTGAACCGGAGATCGAAGTTCGGTTTGGGGTATAGGCCGTACGACCCCGTCTGCACCTTGGAGTGCTTGGATGAGGTGTGGCTTGTAGAGTTTGCCCCCATTCGCAATCGTTGCCGTAGCCAAGGCCATCTGCAATGGCGTCACGAGGAGGTCGCCTTGCCCAATGGCGAAGTGGTAGGTATCGCCGATGTACCAAGGTTCGCCCTTCGTCTGCTCTTTCCAAGCCTTACTCGGTAAGAATCCTCCACGTTCACCAGGGAGGTCGACACCAGTTGGCGCCCCAAAGGCAAACGCCCGCGCGTACTCAGTCATCCGATCAATACCTAACCCAGTGAAGGACTCGGTACCTCCGCCAATGGTGTAGAAGAACGTATTCACCGAATCAGCAATTGCCTTGGTAATGTTCGTCACCCCGTGTCCACCAGCTTTCCAATCTGGGAAGAACCACTTATCAATTTTTATTCCCCCAGTACTCAGCACAGTCGTCTGCGGTGTAATGACGCCCTGGTCGAGTGCTGCGGCAGCGATGACTGGCTTTATTGTTGAACCAGAAGGGTACTCGCCAGCAATGGCGCGAAAGAAGAGCGGTCGGCGGGTATCGGATGTTAACGCCTTGTACGCGTCTTCAGTAAGGCCGGTGACGAAATCGTTGCTGTTGTACGTCGGTGCGCTCACCATGGCAAGTACGCCACCTGTCCGTGGATCGATTGCGACCGCTGCGCCGCCATTCAAGTGTAGACGCTTAACGGTAGCGTTGAGGACCTCGGCCACCTTGGCTTGCAAGCCGGCATCGAGCGTCGTCATGAGATTCTGTCCGGGGACTGCTGGTTCAGAGGTTATAACCTTCTGTTCACGGCGCTGCGCATTCACTTCTACTGATGCTTTCTCGCTCGTTCCGCGGAGCTGCGCTTCATAGGTCGACTCGAGGCCGGTTTTCCCAACGACATCAATGAAGCGGTACTCCGTCTGTCGATCTCGCATGATTTCCTGCCACTCTGTATCGGTGAACTTCCCGGTATACCCCAGCACTGGGCTAAACGATTGATCGGCAATGTAGTGCCGACGGGGTGAGGCGTTCACCTGCACTGCGGGCTCATCTTGCAGCCGAACGCGTAACGTCAGCGCGTCTTGGTACAGAACGTGTTCCTGCAGAACGCAGAGCTCGGTGCTGTTCTCATTCGTCGAAGCTAGCGCTGTACGAATGGTATCGATTGGGACTTTCGCAATACTTGCGATTTTCTCTAGCACTGTATCGCGTTCCACTGTATTTTCTGGTAGATCTTTAGGAATAACGCCCAGGGTGAACTCAGCAACATTCTCGACTAATGGCTTGCTCGTGCGATCGTAAATGATGCCACGCGGCGCTGGCGTCGTGTAGATACGGATACGGTTCTGTTCGGCTGCGTCACGCATGGAACTACCGTGGAATACTTGAAGCCACGCACCCCGACCGAGGAGGACGGCAATGAGCACACCGAAGAACACCACGACCATCCGAAGACGTGCTGGCTGTACCTGGTGCTTCAACGTTGGGCCGTCGGTTTCGCCAGCATCCAGCGTTGCATCACTGTACTCAAAACTCTGGAAGCGTCGAATTACTTTCGATCGACCTAACCCTGCAACGGGCACAACGTCAAATGGATTAGCGTGCGGCATAGAGAAAACGACTTCGAACGAACCGTGAAGTTACTCGGATAAGTAAACCGATAGACATGAGTAAGAGCACTTCAATGCCAACAGTTTGCAAAATGCCGCGGGCGGTCCAAGCGTCACGGAATGCGACTGCGCTCGTACCCAAGGTGCTTGAAATCCATATGTTCGCCGCGCTCACACCAATGGCAGCAAGAATCCCGAGTACGGTAAGCCCGAAGAGTGAGGCGAGAGAATGGTTCGTCAGCCACTGGCGTTGCACGAGTGTTGCAACGAGCCATGCCACAGCGACTGCAAGCGTCGTGAGCGGAATACGGGTTGGCTGGATGAGATCCACAAGGAATGCTGCGGGTAGCAGCACCCGTCCAACAGACGGTACGCGCTCAAGCCACACCGCGAGTATTGCTAGGAGGACCAGCGGTTGCGGTGACCACCCTATGTGCACCGTTGCTGTGCAGCCAAGGTGTAAAGCGTACGCAAGTATGGTAAGGATGACAGTTCGTATGTACGTCACGTGCGACGGAGGATGGTTACGACGTTGAGGCTTTCGTAAGGGACAGAAGGGATGACCGTAGCGGTTTGGAAGAGCGCCCCCGGGGCAGCATCAATGACCGAAATTGCACCAATGAGTAGCCCGCTTGGTACTTGGGGATTCACATCAGAGGTAATGACCGTTTGCTTTGGCTGGAGCGTATCGCTCCGTGGTACGAGCGTGAGACGAGTTCCAACACCACGTTCGCCAACCAAGATACCCGAGGGGCCATCCTGCTGCTCGACCCGTACGGCAACGTTCGTACCTTCTGCTGTGAGCAACCGGACGTTGCTCGTCACCTCGCTTGCATCAATGACGGTACCAATGAGCACGCCACCACTAGCGAGTACAGGCGCACCGACGACAATGCCCTGGCGTGTACCAATGTCGATGAGGAGTGCTTGGGCGTTCGTCTGTGAACGGCCAATGACGCGTGCGGTTACACCTTGGAGGGAACGCCGCTGGAGGAAGTCTGCTTCGGCACGGGAAATATTCAATTCTGCCAGCTGTTGGTTGAGTGCTGCACGATCGAGCTCTGCTTGGACGAGGCGCGTACGGAGGTCTGCATTCTCCTGCCGCAATTCTGTTGCTGATGAGCGGTGACGGAAGAACGACTGTGCCCTATCGACGAGTGCGTACGATACTCGGCCAATTGGTTTTAGAACCGGAGCGATGAGGCGTTGCACAGGCCGAAGCATGCCCGCCCCGAGGAGGAGGACGAAGAGGACGGTAGTGATGGTGATCCAGCCGGTTGATGTGAGCCGACGCCAAGGTACTGCCATACGTTAACGTTTCGTCCCCGGGCTTGAGCTATCGGTTGAGAGGACGAGCATGTGCCGGAGGTTCTCGAGGTCTTCGAGGACGATGCCGGTGCCACGGACGACTGCGGTCAGCGGGTCGTCGGCAACGTGAACGATAATTTTCGTCTCGCGCTGGATGAGCTCTGGCAGGCCCCGCAGGAGTGCACCCCCGCCGGTGAGGAGGATGCCACGTTGGTGAATATCGGCAACGAGTTCGGGTGGCGTACTCTCCACTACGCTCCCAAGGTTCTCAATGAGAATGCTCAACGTTCGGCTCAGCGCTTCACGAACGTGCTGCCCGGTCATGGTCACCTCTTTCGGTAACCCAGAAATGAGATCGCGACCACGAACTTTTGTATCCAGCGTATCGAATTCTTCGGTTGCGCTCCCAATGCTCAGCTTCGTCTCCTCTGCAGTCCGTTCGCCGATGAGGAGGTTGAAGTGCTCCCGGGCGTACTGCATGATGCTGGAATCGAAGGCGTTGCCAGCTGTTCGTAGGCTACGCCAGGTAACCACTCCGCCGAGCGAAATAACGGCAATATCTGTTGTGCCACCACCAATATCAACCACGAGGTTCCCCGCGGCATCTTGGATTGGGAGGCGGGCCCCAATTGCTGCTGCCATTGGCTGCTCAATGAGGTACACTTCACGCGCGCCGGCATGGAGTGTCGCGTCTTCGACGGCTTTCCGCTCCACCTCCGTAACTCCAAGGGGAATACCGATGACTACGCGTGGTCGAGGGATGAGGGTGAAGCCTTCGCGGTGCACCTTATCGACGAAGTAGCGGAGCATTTTCTCGGTAACTTCGAAATCAGAGATGACGCCATCGACCAACGGTTTTGCCGCGATGATGTGCGACGGCGTCTTCCCAACCATTTTCCGCGCTTCGGCACCAACAGCGAGGATCTGCTCGGTGCGGGTATTCACCGCAACGACGGAAGGTTCATTAATCATGATCCCCTTCCCTTTCACGTACACAAGAGTACTCGACGTCCCTAAGTCAATGCCGAGGTCACGAGAGAAACGGCCGAGGAAGCGATCGAAGATCATACTGTGTGGAGGAATTTGAGTGCATCTGCAGCCGTGAGAATTCGCTGCTCGCCCGTTGCGCGGGTTGTCACCTCGACGTTCTCCCCTTGCCGGGCGCTAATGACGATTCGGTAGGGCAGGCCAATGAGGTCTGCATCAGTGAACTTGTGGCCTGGGCTCATATCACGGTCATCGAGGAGGATGCTCTCTGGCAATTGCTGGTCGAAGTGCAGGGCTTGCGAACGGAGCGAGTCGCTGAGCTTCCCTATGGTTAGCACGTGGGCCTTGAACGGCGCAATAGCAGCAGGCCACACCAGGCCACGTTCATCACCGAATACCTCAGCGATTGTCCCCACGAGCCGTGATACCCCAATCCCGTAGCTTGCAACGAAGAGCGGCTGCCGTGCGCCTTTGGTATCGGTGTAGGTGCAGCCCATGGTTTTGCCGTAGTAGTCGCCGAAGTTGAATGTGTTCCCGACTTCAATGCTCTTCTGGATTGCCGCCGGTTTGCCGCACTGGGGGCAGGTTTCCGGTGTGCCGAGCTCAGCGTTCTGCGCGAAGTCGCACTCGGTACAGACGAGGACACGATCTTCGCCTGCATCACTGAGCACCTGAAATTCATGGCTATTCCGTTTCGTAAAGGTTCCGCCCGAGGCTTCTGTGATGTGCGCATCTAAACCCAGACGGCTGAAAATTTTCTGGTACACCGCATGGACACCGGTGTAGTACGCCTCGAGATCAGCGGCGGTAGCGTGGAAGCTGTAGAGGTCTTTCATGAGGAACTCCCGTCCACGCATGACCCCCGACTTCGCCCGAGGTTCATTGCGGAACTTCCACTGAATTTGGTACAGACCTTTTGGCAAATCATGGTACGTCGGCTGCGAACGTCGTACGAGGTCGACGATGACTTCCTCGTGCGTAGAAGCAAGGCCGACGTGCTTCTCGCCGTCCTGCCACTGGTACATGACTTCGCTGAGCGTCCCCCACCGACCGGTCTCGTCCCACAGCACCTTCGGCTGCAAGGCAGGCATGAGCACTTCGCTCGCACCGTAGGCGTCGTGCTCTTCACGAATAACCGTTGCAATGCGATTCAACGTGCGCAAACCGAGCGGCAACCACGAGTACACGCCGGCGTGAAGCTTGTCCACGAAGCCAGCTTGCTGCAAGAGTTTACCGTTCTTCGAAACTTCGTCTGCTGGCGGTTTTGCCTGGGTAGGGATGAAGAGGTTGCGTTGGAGCATAGAATTAAAATAGCCGATTCCAGAGCGTCTGGAATGCCGTGAGTTTAATCACGTCTCGAAAGGTAATGAGGGTGACAAGGGCAATGAGAATGGCGAACCCGGTATTGTGAATTCTCGCCTCTACCGATCGGCTCACGGGTTTCCCCCGTAGCTTCTCGATTGCTAAGAAGAGTACACGTCCGCCGTCAAGAGCTGGAATTGGGAGGATGTTGATGATTGCTAAGTTCAGCGAAAGCAGGGCGACGAACTGCAGCAGGTAGGCGAAACCGAGGCGTGAAACCTGGCCGGTGAGGACCGCAATGCCAACTGGCCCAGCGACATCGCCCCCGACGCTGCCAGTCTGCGCAAGGTTTCCAATGAGTTGCCCAAAAGCCTGGACAATTGCCCAGAAGCCAACTCCTGCAGCAGCAATCCCCTCCCAGGCTGCGCGGTACAGCGGGTAGGAAACTGTACCAACTTTTACCAGACTCACACCAAGACCGGTCACATTCGTATTGGGAATTGTCGCTAGAGTCACTCTCCCCTGCTCTACTCTTCCGCTCCGACGGTACGTCAGATCGACATTGGATACCCCAGCATCTCGGGCGATACGCTGGGCATCTTCAACTGAGGTGACATCCTGCCCATTGAGCGTGAGCAACCCATCACCAGGCTGTAAGTGAATACCTGCAGCTGCTGAACCTTCAGCGACCTCAATAATCTGTACTTGGATGTCACGGACACGTCCGCCCGACGGTGTGCCAGCGCTCATGTCTGTTGGCAGTCCCACAGCAAATCCAACGGTGAATACGGCAGCAGCGAGGAGCACGTTCATGCTCACGCCCGCGATGAGAATGAGGAAGCGTTTCCATGCCCGCTGTGCTACGAAGCTGCCGGCATCATGCTCTTCACCATCTTCCCCGTGTAGCCGAACGAAACCCCCGAGGGGTATCCAGTTGATGCTGTACACCGTCTCGCCTCGACGCGTCCCCCAGAGCCGTGGCGGAAAGCCGAACCCGAACTCCTTCACCCGAACGCCGAGGATGCGCGCCATGACGAAATGGCCGAGTTCATGCACGAACACCAAGAGCCCAAGAACGATGATGAAGGTGAGGAGGGTTTGCATGTGCTAGATGGTCGTAACCTCGCTCTCCTTGGTTGCACCGAATGCTACAACGCGCTCATTGAATTCTTCAACAATACTCTGGAGTGTTTTCAATTCAAGTGCAGCTTGGTCTTCGGAGAGTGACCCCTCTCGCTCAGAAATTTTTACCTGCTTGTGAATATCTTCCCGAATCCCTCGGATTGCTACTTTTGCCATTTCGAGCTTCTCACGAACAACCCGGACGAGCTCCCGCCGTCGATCTTCGGTGAGCGGTGGGAAGTGCAGACGAATGATTGCCCCTTCAACGGTCGGCATGATACCGAGTGCTGATGCTTGCAAGGCTTTCTCGATGCTCTTCACGATGTTGGGGTCCCACGGTTGAATGAGCAGCTGGGTTGACTCGGGCGTTGTAATGCTGGCCAGCTGGAGGAGCGGCGTTGGCGTCCCGTAGGCATCAACGATGATTGACTCAACCATGGCGGGGTTGGCCCGCCCTGTGCGAACACTCGCGAGCTCCTGCTGGAGGTGCGTGAGCGTCTTCTCAAAATCTCCGCGTCTCGATTCGGCTATTGGCATAGGGATTACTGTGGAACGTAGTAGGTGCCGAGGAAGAGCAATCCCGGCCGGCCGGGATTGGCGTAGAGTTTCGTGTACTGCCGCGTCGATGGTACGTTGTTGAGCGTCTGCCAGGTCTTCCCGTAGTCATCAGATTTATAGAATGTCGCATTCGCCGTAAAGAAGATCTGATTCTCGTCGAATGGGTTAATTGCAACCGAGAGGATGGGGACGGTGTTCAATGGGATAACCGTCGGAACTACCTGCCACGATGCACCCCCATCGGTGGAGCGGTAGAGCCCACTCGTGCCAGCGACGTACATGACCGACGGCGTGTGGCTTGTAAAGGTGAAGTCATTCACCCCGCCGACCTCCGCTTTCGCGAGTGCTTGCGTAATGCTGTCTGACCAGGTCACGCCACCATCGGTGGAGCGGAACATACCGGTATCATGCGTAAGGTACAGAATACGGGAATCGTTCTTTAAGATAATGAGCTGCCGAAAATTCGCTGGCGGGAATTGGTACGCTATACGCCACGTCACTGCTTGGTCATCGCTCTTCAGGAGTACGCCGCTGGCCGTGACAGCCAGGATGAGCTTCGTATTCATGGGATCAACCCGGACGCTCACAATTGTGCTCCCGGGTTGATTGGTGTACATCACCTGCCACGTTGCACCGCTATCCGTACTCTTCTGCACAGTGTTCCCAACACCCGCGTACTGCACCGCAGTATCCCGTGGGTCAATATCGAACCCCTGAATGAATCCTGGATTGAGCGGTGTCTGGGTCCAGGTATCACCGTTGTTGTCCGTCTTCCAAAGGCCGTTCTCAAGCGTGCTCGCGTAGAGCACCCCGGTGTCGGTTGGGTGGAGGTAGAAGTATCCAATGTTCGCATTGCCAAGCGTCACGGGACCGCTCGCATCCTGCCGAACGAATACCTTCTGTGCCCACGTCACGCCCCGATCGAGGGAAACGAATACCCCGCCATCACTTTTGGCTGGCGCAGAGCTGCCAGTATTGAATTGAATCGCGCAGCCAGTAAGGACGAAGAGCGCAGCTGCTGCCAGGAGTATTTTCTTCATAGGCATTTATGCGAGGAAGGCTTCGAGGATGAGCTTGGGCTGACCATTGGACTGGAGATCTCTGCAAGCTGCGAGCAATCGATTGAGGCGTTGCTGAACCCAGGTGTCTCTAGCGGATCGACGGGCAAACGCTGCCAGGAGCATTCGAGCATGCTGCCGTTGCTCATTGAGCTCTCGCTTCTCTGCGAAGTACGTAGCGAGGGTACGGAGTTTGCTGGCCGTCGGTTGGCGCGCAATGGTATCGGCCAGAGAATCCGTAGCCTGCACAACAGCGTACAGTTCTTCAGCATTCGCAATTGCTGCTGCGCGGCCGAGCTGCCCAGGCGCTGCGGCAATGACCGTTTCGGCTTCCTTGGGAGGAACCCCTGCCGCAGTGAGCTGCTGCACCATTTCTTCCCGGGCGACCGGCTGGAGCCGGTAGAGCATTGCACGCGAACGTATGGTCGGGAGTACCTGAGCAGGCGCTGAAGACGTGAGGATGAACGTCACTGCTGCGCCAGGTTCCTCGAGTACTTTCAGCAATGCGTTTGCTGCAGCCCGAGAGCAATTCTCTACAGCATCAATACGAACAATTCGTCGGCCTACCTGACCAGCGCGGAGCGCAAGGTAGCTCCGGATGGAGCGTATATCGTCAACAGCGTACGTCGTGCGGTCACCGAGTGTCGCGTGGAACAAGACGAGACCATCCTGACGATTCACGCTGGTGCAACCCGTGCACGTCCCGCAGGGATCCGGCGTCTGCGATACACAGACGATTCGTGCTGCGCACCACGCTGCAACTGCATCGACGGCAACCGTATCGGCACTTGCGAGGAGCACAGCATGGCCAAATCCTTCCGACTGGATAGTGCGTCGGAGTGCAGCGATGCAGGTTGCTTGGCCCGTTAGGGCGAGGTTCGCAGGTTCCATGCAGAATGTAGACTGTTGCGAGAATACAATAAACAGGCGCTTTTGGCAAGCCTCAATGATCATTCTGATCACCCCAAGGGATCGAGGGGGATGAAGAATCTTGCCCGTTCTGCAAAAGAGCGCAGGATCCTTCGCTGCCTGCCCGCCACCCGCCCGACTGCTTCGTACTCGAAGCGGGCGGGTCGCTTGCGCTCAGGCGCTGCAGGCGGGTTGCCCAGGATGACAGTGAATGAAGGTTGGCGCTGCTTAACTTTCTTTCTTTTCACGTCGCAGGCGGAACGCAAACTCGTCATCCGGATCCCACCCGCCGTCAGGCTCTTCCCAATACCTGTCCAGCCACAGACCGCGCTCGTTGCGTCCCAAGCGGAAGACGCGCGGGTCGCCACTCTGGTCAGCGATTAGCTTCATACCGATACGGAACCACTCATTCATTGGTTGGTCGGCATATTTTAGGCGATACTGCGGACCAACTTCAGCGGGGCAGAGTTCCAGGCCAAGCTCCTCGGCACGTTCGTAAATTTCTTTGGTGGTCGCGCCTTTGGGGAAGCCGAGACTTTCCACGGTGAGACGGACGAGGTTAGCGGCTTCGGGCTTCTCGGCAGTTGTGAAGTCTCGGCTGTTCAGCATGTACCTCGCGTAGTCACTAATCATGCCTTTTGCTTCAAGCTGGCGGAGGAGCTCTGTTTTTGCTGTGCCTCCAATGTCCACGGTGTCTTGGCGGATGCGGCCTTCGGGGAAGGTGGTGTAGATGTGCTCTATGCCTTCGGGCAGCATCTGGAAGATGCCGGGGACGAGCTTGCCCACGTAGGCTTTGGTGTCTTCGGTAATGTCCTCTGCGTTGTGGGCAATCTGTTCAGGCAAGCACTCGAACATCACGGGCATGTCTGCTTCGGGGTTTCGGGTGCTGCGCAGCTCGGCAATCCTGGGATCGCGCTGGTAGCCGAAGCCCTCTATTTTACCGTCAATTTCGTAGAGGAAGCGGAGCTGGTCGCTGGAGAGTGGTGTGTCCTTTTGGACAGCTTGCTCAATGGCAGTCAGTGTTTTCATGTCCATGGTCTTCTTCTCGTACGCAGCGCCGTCCGGGAACTCCTTGAGCTTGGCTTCCACCACTGGGGCAATGGTGGAGTCCAGGTTCTGGTCTGCGGCAATGCCGCGAACTTCGGCAATGCTGCCTTTCTGCATGCGGATGGCGGCACGGGGGATTTTCGGTTGGCCGTCTTGATCCAGGGAGTAGAACACGTAGAAGTCACCAGTTTCCAGCTGGGCTTTGGCGGTGGATTCGCCGGCTGTGCACCAGCCCGTGCCATGGCCTTGGAGGGATTGCACGAGTGGAGTAGGGTCGCTCCCCTGGTCGTACTTCACCCACTCCCCGGCCGTGCTGGCGAGCTGCTCGGGGGAAGCGGGGGTGACCTTCTCAATAGCCCAGGCATACAGCTTGGCGAAGTTTTCGCCGGTCAGGAGCTTCTCAAATTGCGGCCTGTCGTCTTCGGCAATCTTGGCGTAGTTGAAGCCTTCGGTAGTGTTGTGCTGCTCAATGGCGTCGAGGACGTAGGCCAGAGCTTCGCGGTTCAGGTCGGGGAAAGGCTTGGTGGTGCCTGTGGAGCGTTTGCCGAACTGGTGCTTCTCCTTGTCGTAGGCGCCCATCCCGAGCACGCTGCGGATGGCGTAGTACTTCAGCCAGTCTGGGTAAGTGGCGTCTGGGGAGGCCAGGTAGTCTACCCACTGGTCCAGCGTGGTTTCCTGGTCCGTGATAACGACTTCCGTGAGCTGGTCGCGCATCTCCTGGGATACTGCAACATCGCCATGCCCGAGCTCACGAGCCATGCGACGCTGATTCTCGAAGTAGCCTTCCGGTATCTCTTCGGGCTTAATGACAAACTTACGGTGGAGAATTTCCTTCAAGGCGTCCACCCCGCGCTCGCGGTGCTTGAGATCGTCCCGTTCCAGAATACCAGTGAACCGCTCCAGGTAGTTCTGAATACGGGCAGCGGGGTCTTGATCCACTTTCTCACCAGTACGGACTTCTGTGCGTGCAGCAGCAGACGCCACTTCTTCGGTGGTGTGCAGGCTGTACTTCTCTTTGAGGAAGTTGGGGTTTTCGGAGCGTTCCATGAATATACTATACCAGTGAAAGTGCAGTTACTGAAGGAGTATTCCTGCCAACTGCTTCGCGCTGGCTTCCCACGAAAAATTATCTGCTCGACGGTAGCCGCGCTGACGGAGCTCTTCGGCGTAGGTTGGGTTCGTACAGATACGCTGTATGGCATCTGCAATTTCCTGTACATTTTTTGGCGACACCAGAACTGCCGCACCGCCGGAAACTTCTGGGAGTGATGTGGTATTGCTGCACACAACAGGTGTTCCAACGGCCATTGCCTCCAGCACAGGTATGCCGAAGCCTTCGAAGAGCGATGGGAGGATGAATGCTTCGGCTCCTGCCATGAGTGCAGGAATCTGCTCCTCGGGAAGCCAGCCTGGTTGGATGACATCATTGCCAACGCCCAAGGCAGTGCACGCGTCACGGACATCATCTGCACCGAACCCTGGACTACCCACGAGGAGGAGTTGGTAATTTCTAAAATCTGCGCTCTCCTTAAGGCGAGCAAAGGCCTGGACAAGGCCGAGGGTGTTCTTCTTCTTCTCTATGCGGCCGATGGTCATGAGGTACGGTTGGCGCACTCCGGCGAGCTGCAGCGCTTTGGCGATGGCAGACTGGTTCTGACGAACCGATGGATTGAAGAGCGCACGGTCGTAGGCGTTTGGTACTACGTGGACACGTGCGGGATCTACGTGGAAGGTTTCGCAAATATCGTTCTTCGAGTACTCGGAGACCGTTAGAATTGTTTGACACTTCTTGAGTGCGAGCTTGGCCGAAAAGCGATGGTAGTCCAGCTCGGTTGCGTGGTACTTCCCAAGCGTGAAGAGCTGGACGGCAGCATTGAGGAACCGCTTCCCTTTCGGCACGAGCGACGCCGCACCGTACAACGATGCAGCGTGCATGAAGCCAATATCGTGGAGCGTCGTAATCGTCCGTTTCGGGGAAAGGAACGGGATGGTGTGCGCCGGCACGAAGAGCACATCGATGCGGTGCATGAGCATTTCCCACGAGAGACGAAGCTGCGTCCACAGCAGGCGTGGCGGCCAACGGAGGATGCGGACGTGGACATTCACTGGTAGACTCCCCCACTCTGACCGGAGCGGTTCTTTCACGTACAAGAACACCTCATCGGTTGGCCGAAGGTAGTTGAAGAACGCACGGGTGAGGTGGAATGCGTACCACTCGGTGCCAGTTCGCTGTGCCAAGTTCGCCCGCGAGGCATCTATGCCAATACGCATACGCTACCGGGTCGCTAAAACGCTTCGCTTGTACGATTCTAGGTTATCGAGCGCGACGCCAGTACCCTTGGCAACGCAGAGCAAAGCATCATCAGCCACGTAGGCCGGGACGCCAGTCGTCTGCGTGAGGAGCTTATCCATGTTGCGCAGGAGGCTGGAGCCACCAGAGAGCACCATACCTTTATCAATGACGTCGGCGGAAAGTTCGGGCGGGGTGTTCTGGAGAACGGACTTCACGGCCTGCACAATACCGGTCAACTCATTCTGAATTGCTTCGGTTATATCATCAGAGGTAACGCGGAGCGTCGTGGGCAGACCGCTCACCATGTCACGACCGCGGACGTCCATGCTCAATTTTTCATCCAGAGGAAGCGCGGAACCAATCTGAATTTTCAGCTCTTCTGCTGTTCGTTCACCAACTGCGACGCCATGCTTCTTCCGCGTGTACTCCTGGATTGCGGCATCGAACTTGTTGCCGCCAATACGCACGGATGTATTCGCAACGATGCCACCCAAGGATATAACGGCTATTTCTGATGTGCCGCCACCCATGTCAATAATCATGTGGCCTGACGCTGAACCAATAGGAATGTTCGCGCCAATGGCGGCGGCGATAGGCTCTTTGATGATGTACGCGGCTTTCGCGCCTGCCTGGATAGTTGCATCGATGACTGCGCGACGTTCCGTAGAGGTGATGCCAGCTGGGACTGCAATCATGACTTCTGGACGGAAGAAGCGAACGCCGCCGAGTGCCTTATTGATGAAGTACCGGAGCATAGCTTCGGTCGTCTTGTAGTCTGCAATGACGCCTTCCTTCAACGGCCGGGAGGCGACAATGGTATCTGGTGTACGGCCGAGCATCTCCTTCGCTTCAACGCCAACCGCAAGGACGTGCCGATCGCCGGCAGCAATGGCGACAACCGAAGGCTCGTTTAGGACGATTCCACGACCAGGCATGTGCACGAGCGTATTCGTGGTGCCAAGGTCTATGCCGAGTTTTTTGCCAAAAATAGACATGCTCTAGAACGTCAGGGCGTACTCCTTATCGGTTTGGAGCGTCGTACCATCGGTGAACTTGTTCCCTTGTACTTTCGCCGTTTGCGGAAGTACCCCATCGTAGCCCAGGTGACGGCCAAAATCAAGCGTGACGTTTAGCGTGTGGTCCAACGTCCCGGGCTGCTTCTGGACGAGGAGCTTGTAGGCACCTTGATCGTAGAGCGCGCTCGGGCTCCCACCAAGACGGTACCGTACGGTGAGCTCGTGGCTCGTCCCGAGTTCGGTACAGGTGAACGCGGCGAACGTTGTGTGTCCTGCTTCTTCCCCTACCTCAACCGTGCCATCGCGCTTCACATTGCACTCACCAATAGACTGCACCATAGCTCCTGTACTCGTGAGCAGGGTGCTCCCCCGTGGCACGAGGATCCGCGTGTACGTGCGATACCGCGTCGTCTTCCAGGTTAACTTCCCGGTATTCTCGTACCGAACGGTGAGGTTCGCAATGAGCCCATCGTCATCCCGCTGCACGTTGTAGGTGATCGTACGCTTGACGAATGGGTCGCTCTTCAGGCTCCCAACGTTCGCATCGACGACCATGAGGCTATCCCCTTGCGGCACTTGCACTGCACCTGCCCAGTGGAGACTTTCCAAGGTCTGCTGGTGGGTTCTGTCTGCGACCCAGAAGAGGAGGTGCTTCTCGGTCACCCCTTTCTGGAAGATCGTCCACGCCTTCCCGTACTTCTCCTTGGGGAGTTTCAGCACTTGCTCGATGAGACGTTGGCCAAGGATGCCAATAATTTCTTTCCGCTGCGTCGTATCAACATTGTTCTTGCCATCGTACGCGTACCCCGTGATGAGCTGCAACTCGTCGACGAGGTTCTCAGCGTTGAACTCTTTCTTCCCGACCGTGATTGGCCCGGTGAGGGTGAGGAGCTGCTGGAAGAACGTCGGGTCGATAGCGATGACACCATTGAGCGAACGTTCTGTCCCGCCTTCGCGCCGGTAGAAGCTCAATGCTTCCTGGGCGGCCGTTGGGAAATCTGGCGACCAATTGGAGTCTCGGAGGAACCACTTACTCACGTGGTTGTACTTCGTCAGCGGCGCCGGTGGCTTCACGTTCAAACTCTTCACTCGGTTATCGAGGTTGTACACGTTATCAGTAGAGAACGAGGCAATTTCACCATCCTTCACCTTAATGACGCCGTACGTGCCAATGAAACCACCGGTCGGCCGAAGCTCGGTATTATTCTGCAAGAGGAAGAGGTAGTTCTGCTGCGTCGGGTAGCCGAGGATTGGCGGAATAATCGTACTCGCTGGGATCGCTTGCGTAATGCCATCCTGCAATGCTGGGAGCTGCTCACGGAATGGCGCAATGGCGTTCGCCACCTGTGGGAGTAAACCCTTTTCGGGTATGGTGTCGAGGTGAGAGAGCGCTAAGTCGAGCGAGGCCTTGGCCGCTTGCAGATCTGGCTGCGCCTGGAAGATAGCCTTTAGGATGCTGCGCTTCTGCTCTGGCTTGAGCGTGCTCAAGCTAAAAGATTTCCCGGTCTTGAACGGTTTGACCACGGTTTCGGCCCACGTACTCAAGCGTTGAATGCCGGCGGTCGTTGCTATTCCTGCCGCCAGGAGCTCATCAATTGCCTTCACGTTCGCACCCGCAATAGGGAAAGAACGGAGTGTTCGAAGTCGAGCGAGCTTGCTTTGCGCGTTCTCCAAGTGCTGCCGACCCGATGTGAGCTTCGCCTGACCTTCGGTGAAATCTTGATTCACGACGTAGGTCTTCGCTCGCTCCATATCGTCCTTGGCTGCTAGCGCTTCGCGGTAGACTGCCTTCGCCGATGGACCGAACCACACCGCGGCCAGAATGAGTACAACCGCAAGCCCGGTAAGGTATGGCCAGGCGTAGTGCCAAGCTTTCTTCAACGAAGTACGAACTCGACCCCAACTGGAACCGCGCATGTGCGAGAGGAAGTTTCGGAAGATGCTCATAGCGTTGAACGTTGAGGGTGAACTGGGAGCGGCACCCCAGCGTACTTCGCGAGGTACCGGTACCACGATTGAATGTGAATTTGGGTTGGAAAAGCGAACAGGCCACGGAATCCTGGGTGCTCTGCAGATTCGCGTTTGTGGTAGTGCACGCACTCGACGTCTGCAACGTACCACACCTCCCACTGCTTGGCCCAGAAGCGACGGCACCAGTCAACATCTTCAAAGTACAGGAAGAAGCGTTCATCCATTTCGCCAACACCCTGCAGCGCAGCGGCACGAACGATGATGAACGCGCCGAGCAGCCAATCGACAGGTCGGTTCTCCTGGTGGTCGAAGTCGCTCATGACGTACGCTTTCAGCTGCGCGCGAATGCCAGGGAGCTTCCCAAGCGGCGTGCGGCGGAAGAGCGGTGTGAACGTGTGCGGGAAGCGGTAGCAAGAATCTTGGACCGATCCATCTGGGTTCAGCAACTTCGGGCCAGCCATGCCGACGCGGGGGTGCTGGTCCATGAACTGGACGAGCCGGTCGAACGGCTGCTCCATGATGGCGATGTCGGTATTCAAGAGGACGACGTACCGACCGGTTGCGTGACGTAACCCCAAGTTCATCCCGGCGGCGAAACCGTTATTCTCGGCAGAGGCAATGAGCTGCACTTCGGGGAAATCCCGCTCAACCATTTCTACGCTCCCATCACCTGATGCGTTGTCTACGACGATGACCTGAGACTGCACCACGTCACCCGACGAAGCGAGTCCACGCAAACACTGCCGCAATAAACCGCGGGTCTTATAGTTCAGAATGATAATGGAGACGTCTGGTGTGGCGCTCATGGATGGAACGCTGCGCGAACCTGTGACGCGCGTGCTAGACGGCGTTCACGGCGAGCGAAGGTTCTTGCAGCGTGCCACATTTTGGCTGCTGCAGCAAGGGCGCGGATGGTCACGCGAGTATCGGTAAGAAGGAGTACGATGAGTCGACACACCTCAGCTGGAATGACCAGCCACAGATCTGGCCAGAGCGTCTTCCGCGATTCCACGAGCGGGTAGAGGAGGAGGTGGTTCCGGTAGCTTAAGAAACGACGGTCCACGCTCCGCTGGCTGCGCTTCACCTCGCGCTGCAGAACACGGCTGTGTTGCGCTTGGGCGGCTGGAACACAGTACGCTTGCCAGCCAGCCCACTGCAGGCGCCACGCGAGTTCCACATCTTCCTTGTACGCGAACAGCATAGGATTGAAAATGGAACCGTCTGTTGCAACGTCGAGCAATCCTGCGCGTCGGTAGAGTGCCAGCGCCCCGGATACACCGAAAACGGAACGTGGTGTCTGCGGTTGATCGGTGAGGTCGCGGACGATTCGCCAAGGTGCAACGTGGAGGCCTGCAGTGTCAGGAGCACCGTCTGGTCGCAGGACCGCACCGACGAAAGCTGCCGCACGAGGATGCTCCTCAGCGAAAGCGCAGAGCTTCTCAAGGTAGTCTGGTTGCAACGTTACATCAGGATTCATCACCAGCACGTAGTCAGCGGCACTCTTCTTGAGTGCGTCGTTATGAGCTGACGCAAAACCTGTATTCTGCTGTAAGTACGTCACTGTACACGCTGAGAACTCCTTGAGAACCTCACGAACCCCGTCTGTTGATGCATTATCGGTTACGAAAACGTGGTTGGGTTTGTGTGTCTGTGCGAAAACCGATGCCAGTGCATCCTGGAGCACCGCCGCACTATTCCAAGTAACAATAGAGACGTCAACGCTTGGCATACCGTGGATCGAATATACTCAAGCCAGCGGCAATGCACATGAGCATGCCAATGCCGAGCGGATGGTTGAGGTACGGCGTCGTGAGGTGGAGAACAGCAAGCGCAACTGCAGCGCAGATCAAACCCGCAACAATTGGCCGCTCGGCGCTCTGCAAGCGGAGCATCGTAACGCCCTGCCACAGGAACCACCACAGGAGCCCCAGGACGAGTAGCGTGAACGGTAGGCCGAACTGCAGCGCGAACGCGTGGTAGCCGAGCTCAAATGAGGTCGTCGTGTACGGCGTACCATGCGGTGATCGTGATGCATTCACCCGTGGATCTTTTGAATTGTACGTTACTGGTGTACCGAAACCACTCCCGATGAGCGGGTGTTCGAGAATTGCGTTGTGCATTGCGGGCAGCAATTCCTTACGGCTAGAGAATGCCGACTCTCCTGCGTACTCTGTGCGCGAGCGGACGAGTGAGCCGCTGCTGCTGGAACCACCCCACAAGCCAGGGAAATTGAGCGTCCACTGGAAACCAACGTACGCGAAGCAGAGCGCGACTGCGCTAGTAAGCGCCACAGTGGCGAAGCCACGGCGGAAAGAGCGCCAACTGAGCATGACGAGGAAACTGAGGCCGAAAGCGACGGCACCGCCAAGCCAGAAGCTCCGCGAGAGGCTGACCACGACCACGTACGCGCCAAGGCCTGCGAATGCGGTCCAGGCCCACTGCCTGCGACGATCGGCAATTGCGAGGCCGATGCCCGTGAAGAATGCGAATAACCCGTAGACGTGGCTCTGGAAGAAGACGCGGTACAACCGACCAAGGATATGCGTCACCTCACCGACGCCAGTCCCCCGCACCCACTTGTAGAGCAAGCCGAGGCTCGTGGAGGGGTAGTGCGAGTAGAGCCCTTGCACGAGGGCGGTCTTCAACGCCAGCACGACAACGGCGGCAGCAATGACGAAGAGCACGGTTCGGTACTGCGCCCGCGTCTTCAGTAATCCGAACGCGGGCACCAAGCCCAGAAAGAAGAACGCATTGACATCGAAGAAGACGCTGCTCAATCCATGGCCACGGAAGAGCCCAACGATGGTTGCCCAGGCAACTGCCGTCACGAGACCGAGCCAGAGCCAGCGGAAACGCCACTGCTCACCCCAGAAATTTTTCCGCCGGAATGCCAGGAATGCCCAACCAGCGAGCACCGCCAGGAAGAGACCGAGGCGCAGCGAAACATCTGTCCCGAGCGGTAGGACGAAGAGGTACCCTTTCCCGCCCAGGACGAGCTCGGCCAGAATGGCAGCAATGCCAAACTCTGGTTGCACCAGCGTAAGCGCAAAAACCAGACCAACGAGGAAAAGCCAAACGAGGACGCCGAGCGTGGGGTACTGCCAAGCGAAGTACGAAGCGACTTCAACGGCAATGAGCCCGAGGACGATTGTGGTAAATGTACGAGGAGTCATGGAATGTAGGGGGCAACGAGGTGCAGAGCGGTGACCTGATCTTCTGCCGGCACAATAATCCGAACTGTCCGCGAAGGTGGATTATTCACCCACACCCGCATGGTGCAGAGCGAGAAGTACACATCGTTGTGGCCTGGTTGGACCTTCACGACCGTACGGTTGTACAGCACGCTCCCCTCGCCGCGAAGCTGCAGTGGGATGAACCCATTGGATTTCGCGTCGAGCGTTACAATGAGCCCCCGGTACGCTCGCCAAGAATTCGGATCTGCAGTCCCGATGTACTGTCCAGCTGTAGTCGAGCTGACTACCACCGTCGTTCTCTCCGTCCCAATTGGTCCGTGGAATGTCGGGATTTGATTCGTCCCGAGGTACGTTACCTTCCGATCCGCACGCGTGTAAGAGAATTCTACAACTTGCCCTTGTGGTTGGGTATCGCAGTACGGCGACGCTTCAAGTGCGGTTGAGGCGTAGAGGTCTGGCCGATTGTACGTTGCCACCATTGCTTCGGGTAAGCTCCGCCGCGCGTACCACTGAAAGGCACCGTACGTATCGCCAGGCAAACCCCGAACAGACATGACCCCACTCTGTGGTGGATTTGGCACTGCGGCTTGGATTTGGTTCAAGATGCTCTTGTTTTCCGCGCTCGCTTCACGCCACGGCTGAAGGTTGACCATCCAGGCGACTGCCAGAATGAACCCAATGAGCAGCGCAATTCTCTGGCGTGTTGCAAACAGCGACGTGTAGTACGCTAGTGCGACGGCGAGGACGCTGCTCGCGAGGTAGAGGTACCGCGTGCCATTGAGGTTCATAGGGCTTACGGATTGCAGGAGCGGGAGCGAGATGCTCACCGCCAAGATGAACCACACCCCAAGTGCGACGAACGTGCGCCAACGCTTCTGGAATGCATTCCAGTGCATAGCCAAACCTGCAAGGATGCCAAGCCCCAGGGCGCTGATGACTACGTACCGCACCACCTTTACCGCTGGCGCAGAGAACTGCGCGCTAAGCCATGACCAATTCACCCACCCCTCAACGGTTGAGAGGAAGAGCTTTCCAACATCAGGAATACCCACCTGCGTCTGTGAACCTCCGTACCCACCAATGAGCTGCCCAAGCACAAGGCTGCGAACGTAGAGGAAGAACGCAATGACTACGCCTGCGCCAACGAACGTTGTCCACACGCGCCAGTCCCGAAGCCGACGAAGGGTGGCAGCCACGAGGAAGAACGCAGGCAGAATGAGGACACCAGTTTCTTTGGAGAGGATCGCGGCTGCTACCCATAAGAGCGTGAGGATGTAGAGCGCTGGCCGATTCTTGCGTATTGCTTCCGTGAACGTGACGAGTGCGGCAAGAATCCAGAGCAAGCTCAGCAGGTCTGGCCGGCTTCCAAGCCACGTCGTCACTTCGTGGTGTGTTGGCCAGAGGGTGAAGAAGGTTCCGCTCGCTATTGCTATCCACGCCTTGCCAGTCATTTGCCAGACGAAGATGACGAGCAGCACAGTTGTCGCAGCGAAGAAAATGAACTGCTGCGTGCGAGCGACGGGAATGCTGTACGGTGCAATGGCGTAATCCAAGGCGTAGCTGTACGTCGCGAGCGGCCGGTAGAATGCCCCGCCCACGTTGTGCGTGAAGGGTCGGGTAACCTCCTGCTGCGTCATCCGGCCTTCGTAGTACCAATCCCAATCATCGGAGAGCAGACCAACCTGGGATGATGCGATGCCAGTGAGGAGGGCGAGGAGAATTGGTAGCGCGGCGAGACGTGCAATGGTATGCCGTTGGAAGAACGTTGCAATCCAAGTTGCCGCAATGCCAAGACTGCTCGCCATACGAAGGAAGTTGGTTGCAACGCTAGAGAAATGCTTACGGCTGTACCACAGCACGCTCCGGGACCACTGACGTTGCTTCTCAACTGACGGGAGCTGCCCGAAGCTCTGGCCACCAATGTGCGTGACCGTGGCTGTCGGAACGTACCACGTCTCCCATCCAGCATCAGCTGCGCGTTTGCAGTAGTCTACTTCTTCAAACCAAATGCGGAAACCTTCATCGAGTTTACCAATCGTATCTATGACTTTCCGTCGGATGAAGAAGACTGCACCCATAACCTGTCCGACCTTCTGCTCCTCCTCTGAGTCTATGTCTTTCGCCATGTACTTGGCGAGCGGTGGAAAGCTCTTCCAGAAGTGCGTGAACTTGAGCGCGATCGCCAGCAGTACACCAAACGTCGGCAGCAGTCGCACTGATGCCTGGAGAGATCCGTCTGTATTCAAAAGTTTTGGGCCGACGATCCCGGCCTTCGGGTGGTCGGCAAAAACCTGGAGCATTCGGAGGAACGCGCCCGGGTGCACGATTGTATCTGGATTGAGCAGGAGTACGTCGCCGCTCTGGATCTTCGTGAGCGCTTGATTATTAGCGGCAGCGAATCCCCTATTCTGATCATTCGCAATGAGCTGTACATGCGGAAACCGTTCACGAACCATTCCAACGGTACCATCAGTAGATGCGTTGTCGATAACGTACACCTCTCTGGGTTGCTCGCTGTTTGGCAAACGAAAAATGCTTTCCAGACAATCCTGGAGGGCTTTTCTTACATTCCAACTGACGATGACAACCGAAAAATCCAGAGTGCCTGGCATAGCAATACTGTGCTGGAAAATAGCTATTCTGTCAATGTTTCTACGCCATAACGGTTGACAGCAACGGTCCGTAGTGCTATCGTTTAGGGTCGCATTCTTACAAAATAAACAGGAAGGAGCTAACCTTGAAATTTGGAAAAGCGACGCTCGATATTCTCGCGAGGTTGGAAGTGCAAACCGCTGCGAGTTCCCCTACCGGTCACACGTTAAAACAAATACTTCACGACGTACCGGACGACGTTGAGTTCTCTGTGAACTCGTCGCGAGCCGGATTACAGAAACTGGAGGGTGCACGTATTCCAAAAGCACCGCTCGAAATGGAGGGCTGGATTGAGGATGTCGCGGACGAAATATACCGTGTCGGTGTTGAGATACACAAGACGTGCGGGTGTGGATGTTCGGAAGCGAACCATATCTACACTGCTTTCCTTATCTACCTCATTGGCTACGTCGATGCGGAACTCAAGCCAAGCCTCGATGTGCTTGCCCAGGCCTTGGGTGCGCGCGTGAACGAATGTTTCTCGATGTTCGAACGATTCCGCCCGAGCGAGAACTAAATGTTCTTACGACCACTCCCACCATCTGGGAGTGGTTTCATATTCCTCGCTGCTTCTTCCGTAAGGCTCGGCTCTTCTCCATGCGCCGTACTGCAGTCTCGTCAAAGCCAAAGTAGTGTGCAATTTCATGGTGCACAACTTCGTGCACGAGCGTACGCACACCCGCGGGTGTATTGCCGAGCTCCTCAATTGGCCGTTGGAATATCGTTATTTTATCTGGTGGTACTAAGCTGTAGTTGATTCCGCGTTTCGTGAGCGGTACACCCTGGTACAACCCCAGCAAGTACTGACGCACCACAATACCGCGCTCACGCCAGCGCGGTGGTCGGGAATCTTCCTCAATGACGAAGACAACATTCTCAATTTTCTGCTGCAGCGCTTTGGGTACGCTCGCAATTGCCTCGTGCACCATTTGCTCGAACGCACTTGGCTCAATCATAATCCTTTCTCTACGAAGCGGAGCTTCTGCTCTCGCGAGAGCTGCTTCACTTTGGCTTCAGCCCGGGATGCTGTAGACCGTGTCCGAAATTTCTTCGTCGCGAGGAGCACGACCGGTCGTCGGCCCCGCGTGTACTTCGCGCCAAGCCGTGAAGTATTGTGCTCCCGTACTCGCCGCGCAACGTGAACAGTGATCCCGGTGTACAGCGACCCGTCGGCGCAGCGGAGAATGTAGAGGTAGTACAACGGTACTTACTTCTTCACGACGATGAGCGTGCAGTGCGTCACGAGTGCAGCAATTGCCCCAACTGCAGCGAGCGGCGCGGCCAGGAGCGTGCCAACCACGCCGACCGTGAGCGGCATGGAGACTATCTCTTCCCCTTTCTCATTCTTGATGATGATCATTCGGGCATTACCGGCTTTGATAATTTCCTTCACCTTCTTCACCAGTTCATCACCAGTGATTTTGAATTCTTCGCGTTGCTCGGGCATATGCGTTTCTGGTTAATGCGAGTACTGGTACCGTACCGAGAGTACAGGAGAAGTCAAGCGTAGGGCTACGAGAGGTGGTACACCACATCTTTCCGCTCAACGACAACTTCCCAGCCCGCGCGCTTGGCGTGCTTGTACAGTAAGCCATTCGGATTGAAGCAGATGGGTCGTTCAACGAGTTTGAGCATAGAAATGTCACCCTCGGAGTCGCCCACGCCAACAGAGCCTTTGAGCGACAAACCTTCATGGGCAATGGCGTGCTTCACAATGTTCGCCTTATCGTTAATGACGTCAACGTGTAGAACCTTCCCAGTGAATCGCTGCCGAGCGTCGAGTTCGAACATCCTGCCGTACACTCGGTCGAAGCCCCAGTGCTTGGTGAATTCAACCACGAGGTCACGCGGCGAGTGGGAAATGGCAATGAGGTAGAATCCGCGCTTACGGAGCTGCCGAATGGTATCACGGGTAAAGCGGTAGACGCGGTGCTTCTGGTACGCCATGACCTTGCGAACGACGCGAAGGAAGGTAACCTTCTGTACACCCCGGATGTACTGGTCGAAGACGCGAACGACATCGGCAATGTAGTCTCCGTACTCACCTTTCCGGTTCAACCAGTTCTCGAAGCTCCGTTGGTACATGCGTCGGGCGCGTGCAGGGAAAATGCCTTCGGCGATGAGGGCATTCGTCGTCTCGATGAGCAAGCTGGAACGGAAGATCGTGCCGTCGATATCGAAAATGGCAACTCTTCTCATAGCCTCAGTATACACCTTTCCGTTCTGTTTACGGGCTATTACCCCCAGATGAGAAGCTTCACCCCAACGACGAGTACGAGCACGGCGATGAATACGCGGAACATTCTCTGAGAAATTTTAGTGACAATTTTCTTTGCGAGCTCTGCGCCGAGGAAAGAGATGGGCACGAGAACCACGAGGCTCCACCACAGCCGACCAGAGAGTTGTACGCCACTCCCCGCGTAGGTTGCCACTCGCGCCACATCCACGACAATGCCAATGGCACCCAGCGTTGCAATGTACGACGCCTTCGGCAGGTTGAACGCAGAGATGAACACGCTCCGAATTGGACCGCCAACTCCGAACATGCCCGCCGCCAACCCAGAGAGACCGCCGCCAACCAAGGCGGTAGTACGACGGGAGCGGATGTGCAGCGTATGGTGGGTAAAGAGGAACACCGCGTATGCAAGCAGGAAAGCCCCAAGTAGCCGCAGGAGGAGGTCGTGACGAACGTCAACGGTGAACGTGGCACCAATAACCGCAGCGACTAGCCCAGCAACCGCAAACGGGACGAAAAGCCGCCAGCGCACCGCCCGCGGGAAAATGACGACCTTCCAGACATCACCGAACCAGTGCACAATAGCAGTGACGTATATTGCTTCAATGGGGCTGTAGAAGAGAACGAGCACGGGAATCATGATAGTCGATAAACCAAAACCGCTCACGGTCCCAATGACGCTTGCAACTAACGTGAGCGCGCTCAGCGCGAAAATATCCATAAGCGTACCTTGAATGGTACCCCAGGCGACCCAACCAAACAACACGATCGCTACAGTGCGCTAAGGTCTATAACCGTGTCCACGCGAATCTGCGACACGAATTCTGGAATGTGGGAAACCATAATCATCGCGCCCTTGTACGCGTCCAGTGCTTGCGCAAGCACGGGCAGGTGACGGAAGTTGATGTGGTTCGTCGGCTCATCCAGGATGAGCAAGCCGGGTTTGAGTAAAACCAGTCGACAGAATGACAGCAAGCCTTTCTGCCCTTCGGAGAGTGCTCCTATGTGCCGTGCGAGGATATGCCCGTCAAGCAGGAAGCCGGCCGCGGTTGAACGGAGCTTCTGCTCATCGTTCTCTACCATTGCCTCACGCAGCGTATCGTACGCAAGTTGCTCTGGGTCTAAATTCCCGAAGTCTTGCTGGTAGTAGCCCACGGCCACCTCTGGTGCGACCGTGCCGTGGTTCGTGGTACCCGAGGCAAGTTTCGCCAGGAGTGTGCTCTTGCCTATGCCGTTCGGCCCAGCGACTACCACATGGATGTTTTTCCGGACGACGAGGTCCAGCTTCTTCTCAACAGCTTTGTGGTTCACGACGACTGTTGCCCCGTGCAATTCAACAATTTTTCCGCTGAAGTGGCTATCGAAAACTTGAAATGGAATGGTGAACGGTCGGATCGTGGTGTCCTCTTTCCGAACGCTGACAATACTCTCTTCTGCCGTATCGGCCGCTTGGCGCATACGCTTGGCAACGAAGCGGAGCTTACCGCCTTTGTGCGCGAACACCTCAGCCTGCTCACGCTTCACCTTCACCTGTCGCTGCATGCGAGCGTTCAAGAGGTTTTCACGTTCGATGCGCAGGCGAATCTCTTCCACGACATCGTTGTAGTTTCCCGTATACTGTTCCACTTTCTGCGTATGCACGTCCAGGTAGAGCACGCCGTCGGTAAAGGCGTTCAAGAAATCGGCATCGTGCGAGATGACGATGCACGTCTTCTCGTACATCACCAAGAAGTTCGTCAGGTGTTCAATGCCTAGCTGGTCAAGGTTATTCGTCGGCTCGTCGAGCAAGAGAATGTCTGGCTTCTGGATGAGTGCTTGCGCCAAGAGCAAACGCGCTTGCTGCCCGCCCGAGAGCTGCTGTACGGGTTTGTCGAGTGGCAAATCCAGGTGCACGATCTCGAAGACGTCTGCGATAAGCTTATCTAGGCTGTACTCGATTTCGGTGAATGCCGAAGCGAAGTACTCCCGCACAGTTAGGCTGAGCATGTCCTTGGGCATCACTTGCCGGGCGATTGCAACCGTCGCATCTGCTGGTGTGCGGAACACCTGACCCTCTGTTGGTTCGGCCTCTCCGGTAATGAGTTTGAAGATGGTGCTCTTGCCAGCGCCGTTCTGGCCCATGAGCGTTACGCGGCTCCCTGCCCGAACCGAAAACGATGCACAATCCAGCAGCACTTTGTGGCTGCGGTCGTACTCGAAGCTAACATCGGAAAAACGGAGGACAACGGAATCGTGTGACATGAGGGTGGAGCGTAGCAACTCAGGCTTGGTTTGTCACGAACCAGGGACTCACCGCACTTCGAGAATGTGAACTGCAACCGCCTTGCCATTCACAACTACGTCTACTGTATCCCCAGCATTCTTGCCAATGAGCACTGCACCCAACGGTGACTTGTGCGAGATGATACCTTGCGCCGGATTGGTTTCTGTCGGTCCGAGAATGTGAAAGGTCTGCCGCTCTCCGTCACGCTCAATGGTGACCGTACTCCCGAGCTGGATAATCCCCGACGTCGGCGGGTAGATAATTGCCGAGTGCTTGAGGTGGTCTTCAATTTCCATGATCCGCTGGTTGAGGCCGCGCAGCCGACCTTTGGCCAGTTGGTACGCCGCGTTTTCCGAGAAGTCCCCCATCTCGGCCAGGCGCTTTACCTCGTTCGCGGCGTCTGGGCGTGCGCGCAGTAAACGTGTGAGTTGCGCCTGCAGCTCGTCGAACTTCTGCTGCGTCATGTGCGGATCACGGCGGAGGCCGGCGTACTTGCCGGGTTTACGGGTAGGAATGCGCATGAACGTAAGTATAGGTCATTCCCGATTACTCCGCGGCCAACGGCTGACTTTACAAGGGAGACTGCGTCCAGTAAGCTGCACCCACCTTTTCATAGGGAAAACGCATACCACAACGACGGAGGGCTACAGGCTCTTTGACATTCTTGCACAGAAGTAATTGCTAACCACATAACTCTGAGAGAGGAGGACAGCATGCCCAAGAAGCAGCTGCTACTACCCAAAGACCGATTCTTCAGCTACTACCAGCGCCACCGCCAAGCGCTCACCTACAACGAGGTGCGGCTGGAGACGATGAACTCAAACGTCAACCCAGCAGACGCAAACGTCACCAGCTTCTTCTCGCGGAACATTCCCGTGAACATCCCCATTATCAGTGCCGCTATGGATACGGTGACGGGATTCAAGATGGGAATTGCTATTGCGAAGGAGGGCGGCCTGGGTATCATCCACCGTAACTTCGAACCCGATGAACAGGTGGAGCAGGTAAAACGCGTGAAGCTCCATATGGGCGGCCGCGTGGCGAAACCTATCTGCGTTCGCGCGGAACAAAGCGTTGGCGAGATTATTGCGTGGCGGGATGAGAATCGGATCATGAAAGGCTGGGGCTTCAGCTCATTCCCAGTCCTGAACGCGCAGAATCGCGTCATTGGTCTTATTACCCAAACGGACTTCGACTTCTGCACCAATCGCGCCAAGACTGCGCGGGATATCATGACCCCGTTCAAAGACTTGGTTGCGGCGTCCCCGAAAACGACGCTCCGTGGTGCCTACCGCATCATGCAGAAGGCGCGGAAGAAAATTCTGCTCCTCATTGGCAAGAATCATACGCTGGCCGGCATGTACGTCTGGATAGATGTCGAACGCCTCATCAATGGCAGCTCTGCAATCTTCAACGTCGATAGCGCTGGGCACCTGCGCATCGGCGCTGCCATTGGCACGGGTGCCAACGAGATTGAACGAGCAGAAATGCTCATCGCCGCCAAGTGCGATGTCCTCGTGCTGGACACCGCGCATGGTGACTCGGGCAATGTCTACGACATGCTCCGAACCCTGAAACGTCGTTACCCCGAGGTAGATATTGTTGCGGGGAACGTAACCGAGGCTGCTTCGGCCAAACGTCTGGTGAAAGCCGGCGCCGATGGCGTGAAGGTTGGCCAAGGCCCGGGCTCCATCTGCAAGACCCGAACCGTCGCTGGGGTGGGATGCCCGCAAGCGACTGCCGTGTACCAGTGCGCCAAAGCCATCCGTGGCTCGGGCGTGCCAGTCTGCGCAGATGGCGGGATAAACGAGGAAGGAGACATCCCCATTGCGATTGGCTTAGGTGCGCACACCGTCATGCTCGGCCGTTTGCTGGCTGGCACAACAGAATCTCCTGGTCTGGTGCAGGATACGCCCAAAGGCCGGTACAAAATGTACCGCGGCATGGGCTCGATTAGCGCCATGCGCGAGAGCAGCGCATCGCGCCAACGGTACCGCCAAGGGAAAGACATGCGCAAGCTCGTCGCTGAGGGTGTGGAGAGTATCGTCCCCTACGTCGGCGACCTCACAGACGTCCTGGTGAAAATGGTCGGCGGCTTGCGAGCAGGCATGGGGTACGTGGGCGCACCCACAATTGCCATGCTGCAGGAGCGCGCTAACTTCCACGCAATGAGCGTGGCAGGGTATACCGAGTCTGCACCGCACGATATCACCATTATCGATCCGTCGAGTACGGATAGGTGGAGGTAGTCATGCTACATGAACCTGTTCGAAATCTCCTGACGAACGTCCGGACGCTCGCTATCGTCTGCACCCAGTGGGGTGATACGGGTAAAGGTAAGTTCGTGGACTTCTTCGCCGACTGGGCGGACATCATCGCGCGTGGAACTGGTGGAGCGAACGCCGGACACACTATTGTCCTTAACGGGGTGGAGCACATCTTCCACCTCGTGCCCTCGGGCATCCTGTACGACGGTGACGGGAAGCTGAACATCATCGGGAACGGTACGGTCATCGACCCGCACGTCATCCTGCAGGAACTCAGCCTCCTCAGAGCGGCCGGATTGCCCTACAACCACCTGCTCATCTCCCTGAACGCAAAGCTCATCCTGCCCCAGCACATCGTGCTGGACCGGGTGCGCGAGCGCGTCTGGGACAAGAGCATTGGCACCACGGGCAGAGGCATTGGCCCAGCGTACGAGGACTACTACGGGCGCACCGCCCTGGTCATGAACGACCTCCTCAACGTAGACGTGTTCGTGGCAAAGTTGCGTCGCAACCTGCGCGACAAGGTCGCCTTCCTGGCCGCGGTGGATCCCGCTATCGTGCACGAGATCATGCAGCACGAGCACTTAGCCAACGGCCGTTACTGGAGTGCCTCGACGATGTTCTCCGAAGAAGCAATCGTCGCGGCGTACCGGAACTACGGGCAGGCACTGTACGACCACCTGGCCGACACGGACATCATCCTCCAGCGTTCTGTTGGCAAACGTAACATCCTCCTGGAAGGCGCGCAGGGCCACTTGCTGAGCGTCCACTACGGCTCATACCCCTTCGTCACCTCGTCGGACTGTTCCGTGCGAGGACTGGCGCAGGGTGTGGGTCTGAGCGAGCGTGCTGTCGACCGCGTGTGGGGAATTGTGAAAGCGTTCTTCATGACGCGGGTGGGCAACGGGCCTTTCCCCACCGAGTTCGGTAACGAGGAATCTGCAACGTGGTGCGCAACGAAAGGCGTAACCCGCACCTCCGAGCGAGAGCACTTCGGTGAGGTGTCGGTGAACGACCCCAACCCATTCTTCCAGGGCGTAGGCGTGCGCATGGCAGCTGGTGAGTACGGCGCGACCACAGGCCGACCGCGACGCACGGGCTGGCTCGACCTCCCGCTGCTGCGGTACGCGGTACGGACGGGTTGCACGGACGGGCTCATCCTCACCAAACTGGATTCGCTCGATGCATGCACCACGATCAAGCTGTGCACACGCTACCGCTACGACGGGCCAGACTGCTGGCGTGGCAACTATCTGCTGACGAACGGCAGCACCCTGGACGTTGCCATACCCGAGGCGAGTATCCTGCAGCACTGCACACCCCTGTATCAGGAGTTCCCTGGCTGGTGCACACCCATCGGTGATATTCGAAAACGCTCCAGCTTACCTTGCGCGCTCACCAAGCTCGTGCGGTACGTTGAGCAGGACATTGGCAAGCCCGCGGTCATCCTCTCGGTAGGTCGTGACCGCGAGCAGACCATTGTTCGCTAAGCTCTTTCCAAAAAACCCGCTTCACCTCGAAGCGGGTTTTCTCTTGCGCTCGCGCTGTTGCGCTACACGGAAGCGCACCATGCGGGTTACCAGGGCGCGTGGGATTGGCGCATCCAGTAGGAATTTCACCGTCCCCTTCGAGCAAACGTACGGCGCAAGCTGCGCGGCAAACGCGCGAATTGCGCCTGGCCCGGGGTAGAACCCAACGTGCGCCGCGAATCCGCCAAAGTGCACCAGGTTACCGTGCATGGTAAACGTGGGAATCCCGTAGGCAATGGTTTCGCCGGCCATAGGGGCTGCAGCCTGAATCGTTTGGTAGATTTGGCGCAAGTGAGCACGGCTAGCTGCGGGCGCACTGGCAATGTAGCTGGCTATGGTCTTCTGAGCGGTGCGCATATGTGGGTTGAGCATAAAAATATAACTTATCCTAGTATAGTACAAGTTATGTACGGTTTCATCATCGATCGTTATGCTCCGCCCTATCCTTCGGCAGACCCCACTGCCACATGGGTAATTCTACGGTGAAGAATCCAATCGCAACGATAACCCCGGGCCGAGGGCGAACTTGGCAGTAACGACCACCCACCCGAGCCACCGCACCGGCATCCCTGCAAACTCCTGTGCGTATACTCCGGTCTTCCCCCGTTCACGTCTGCAGGTACGGCGCCAAGTACTGCTCTTCCCGCTTGTGGAGCAGCTCTAGTAGGAACCAGGGAATCATGAATACCAACGTCAAAGCAACGGGCAGCACCTGGGAAACGCCAGCCAGCATGACGGCGAAGAAAATCCAGAACGCAGGGTTCGCCGCGATGAGCCAGCTCAGGAATACCATAGACCGCCGTTTGGGTATCCACGCTGGTACCTTGCCTTCAGCAACGAGGACGCGAATCTTCCGGTTCAGTGCCCGACCCTTGGACAGCTTCATAATGTACACCACCGGGACGGCGAAGAAGCAGATGAATGCCCATATGGAGAAAATGGAGAAAATTACTTCCCGCTGCCGGTACGAGAACAGCAAAACGAAGACAGACTGCAGTATCACCAGAATTCGATTCAGGCGAGCATCCGCGTTCCACAGGGTGAGCAAGGAGTGCTTCGCCGGATCTGGACGAGCGCGTTCTGCGCCTGATGGCTCTGCGAGGGTAGCCTGAATATCTTCCTGTTTCCAACCGGCCAGCTTAAGGTAGCCGCCCAGGAGCGAATCGGAAATGCTGAACGTCCGCTTGAAATCCCGGATGCCCTGCATTTCCCTTTCTTTCGGAGTAAGCTTTGGTTTTTCGTCCATTACAGAACTCATCCTTTCAGGGTTCCCGTCGTCTCTTACCTGCTCATCGACTTTGCCCTCCATTCGTTCTGGGTTGGGTTCCATAGAATCACGGCTATGTAAACTGATGATTTGCTGCATGCGGCGCTCACGCCCGCAAGCACTTCCTACCTCCCTTTTACCGCTTCCACGAGCATGCTCTCGAGCGGGATGCCCTGGTACTGCTGCTTGCTGATAGATGTATTCTCGGACAAAATGCTCACCGTGAAGCCGGCCTGACGTACAAGCTCCAGGTACTTCTCTTTCAGCAGCGCGCCGCCCACGCAGCCGGCAATGAGCACTTCGTCATTCCGCTGCTCTGGCGTGAGCTCGGCGAGGAGCACAATATCCGATACGCACAGTATTCCGCCTGGCTTGAGCACGCGCCATGCTTCACGGAATACTTTCTGCTTATCGGGTGCCAGGTTAATGACGCAATTCGAGATCACCACATCCACCGAACTATCTGCCAGAGGCAATTGCTCAATATCCCCGAGCGTAAAATCCACGTTCGTGTATCCACCTTTTAGAGCATTCATTCTTGCTTTCGCAATCATGGCTTCGGTAAAATCAATGCCAATCACCCGGCCCGTTGGGCCAGTTTGCTTGGCGGCCAAGAAACAATCAATGCCGCCGCCACATCCCAAATCGACCACCGTATCACCTGGCTTAATGCGCTTGAACGCCGTTGGGTTACCGCACCCCAAGCCCATGTCTGCTGCTCCAACAGCGGCCAGTTGATCTGCCGTGTACCCAATCTGCTGGGATACGGTCTGCTTGCCGCCGCACCCGCACCCCGACCCGCAGGATGGCTTTGGCTGACTGGTTGCAATCTGGGAGTACGAATCCTGCACAATTATCTTAATATCTGGCATGTCGTTATAAAATTTACTATCTTAACTTTGGGAAGAGCACTTCCCTCCACTCGCACCCTCCTCCGGCTCCCCTGTCATTTTCATCAACCCAATCTCTAATTCACCGAGCCACACGTAAAACTTAGTTACACTTTTCAAAGGCGGGCAAGTGCTTATCTTGCGACGCGTCCATTAAGCTCGTGAACACTTGCGTAATATCTGCATACGCGGTAACTGCCGGGAGGAGCTGGTCGCGGTACAAGGCAGCGTTCGCAATTTCCGCATCAACGCCAATTTGGCAGTTGGCTGCAACGGTTGCGCCAACGCTGAGCTTGCTCGGAGTGTAGGGGTCGGCTGGAATTGCGACGTTGTACTTGTCGAAGAGAGACTTGAGCGAGCTAATGTGCTGCTCTTCTGCCCGAATAATCATGGAAAACGGTCGCTTGGCACCAACCTTGGCAATGATCGCTTCGTAGGATGCGCGGGCTTTGTACTCATCATCAATTGCCTTACGCAGTGCTTGCGACACCGCTTCGGGCAACGTACCAACGGGGTACTCCAAATTATCGACGAGCAAACAATCGTCAGCTAGGCAGTTCTGGCTGGTTACGCCTGGTGCTGCTGGCGCTGCATTCTGGTTTTCCGATGCGTTCACCATCAAGTTGGCATTGTTCGTGTTCGTCTGGGTGGTGGTGCAGCCAGCGAGCGTTAACGACGAAAGGCCGACGACTGCAATTGCGAGAGCGGTTTTTTGGGAGAAGTGTTTCATAGCCTGGCAGTGGTTATATTGCAAAATGGAGTATGAGTTCGTACTGTTACAGTATACTCCCATTGCGTGGGGAATGCTTGTCCAGGTGATTTTCACGTTTCAAGAGCGTTTGCTCCAATGTTAAATTGCTAATCCCCGCCCGCCATCGCGCTACAGCTTTATAGCTTCTTCTTCCTCCATCCTACAACACCAGTCAACACCACCGTGAGCAGCAGCATGATGCCGAAGAAGAAAAAGGTGTAGGAGGTCTCCAAGAACGACATGGGATTTTTACCGCTTATCCAAATGCCAATAGACAGCACAGCGTCCATGGCAAACCCAACCAGGACCGCAATGACCCCAAACAGCAAGCCATTTTTAAAACTCGCCGCAGCTTTTTGGAAATACCACCACGCACCCAGCACCGTCAGCACAATGCCAGTAACCATGGCAACGAATATCTGATCCGTATTTGGCGGAGTACTAACTTGCAGCGGCTTACCAATGAGCGTCAAAATGATCGCCGCAACAACAAACGTGGCTATGTAGAGAATAGCATTGAGGATAATGACTTTGTGGAGGTTCATAGAACTCTGTTATTCCCCCTTCCCCTTCATCCACCACTTCTTCAACGAAGGGAGCGAAAGGGTGGAAAGGACGTACCCCATGACCGGCACGAAACCATACAGCCACGGTTGATCGTTATTCGCCGCGTACATGAAGAGCACAGAAAAGACGTACGTAACCGCAGCAATGAACCCTTGCCGCACCCACGACGTCTCCCAGGCTTTGTCTGCTTCAACCCGGGCGTTGCGGGCGTGCAGCGCAGCAATTTCCGGATGCATAGCTTTGGGCTGCGTTACAGCTTCTTTTGCTACAGCAGGTGTCGGCTTCGTTGCATATTCTGCAACCGGTGCAAACCCAAGCGCTTTCCGAAAGCGATTCACCACCTGCCCGGGCATGAAGTTCGTCTTAATCATATACTCTGTCGCCCCCAGCGCCATCCCCTTCTCAATATCTTCTTTCTGACCAAGATTAGTAAGAAGAATGACTGGAATGTGCTTTGTCCGCTCATCTTGCTTTATGCGCTCCAGAGCTTCAAAGCCATTCATTATAGGCATAACGACATCCATAGAAATAATGTCTGGCTTTTCCTTGAGGACGATACTCACCGGATCAAGACTAGGGTCACCGTACGCTACAACATCAATACCGCACTGCTTGTACTTGGTAACGTACATATCCTGCAGCAACGGGTCGTCTTCAAATATAAGGACTTTCATAGAATTTACAAATATTTCTCATTTTCTTCCTTCTCCCCCGCTGCCTGCCGGTACGCGCAGTAGTCACATGCTTCCCCAGCGACTATAACCCACTGAGATTTTTTTGTGGATGCACAACACCAGGCATAATGCTCGGTGTTTCATTATCTGCTTAATGGAAGACCACACATTAACGGTACTGGTCTGGAATCACGTTATTGCGGCATCGAGTACACACATTGGGTAAATCAGTATCGGAAAAATAACCTTGACTAAAATCATTGTGTCTCGCACAAGCCCTTTCCTTCATTGCATCGGCATTGAATAGGCGGGGCGCAACCAAGCACTTCTATGTCCCTGATTGCATTGGGCCCAGCTTGTGGATTATTTTCCACGAATTCTTCAACGTTGGTTTGGAATGCTTCTTCGTTTACGCAATCGCATCCAAACCGCCTACATTGAACGTCAGCAGTGCATGTGTATCTGGTTGCTGACCAACCGGAAACAATGCCACCATCTAATGATCCAGGCAAGAATACCACTGCCGCACTTAGGAGAAACAGCGCCAGCACTACCACGGCACTCATAAGTACCCGGTATCGCGCCGTCCATCCGGCCCGTCGCCATATAAGCAGCACAAATAAAACACTGACAAGCAGTATTAGCATCAACGTAGGCCAAGAAAACAAACCGCCGGGATTAATAAAACTATACACTGCGGCACCAAGCGCAAGAATTACTGTTATGCAGCACAAGCCTGCGAATAACTGCTTCCACTTTTGCTTATGGTCCGGCATTAGTGGAGGACGTACCGGTTCTATTATTGGATCCATACGAGGAGTGGCTATATATTGTCGCTGCTCGTAGTCATGTTCTGGCTCAAAAGATGTTCGTACTAAGTTGTAAGCGTATCGCTACAGAAGAATATACTCAGTGAGGGTGGTGGTCAACCCATCCTCTTTCCATAATATATTTACTCCTTGTCCGTTTCCTGACTAACCGAAGCACATCTTTAACGAATCTATGCTATTTCCGCCTAAACCCCACCCGCCATCGCGAGCCCCGAGCCCATCGAGGGGCGCGCCTGCCCGCCGAATCCAGCCGAGCGGGAGCAGGCGGGGCGATCTTGCTCCCCCTACCCTCCGTAGCTCCACCGGAGCGTAGGAGGGCTACCCCTCCCCCTCCTCCTTCTCCCCTACCTAATTTCTTTACACCCCAATCTTCCACACACCCTTCTCTAAAAACGCTTCAATAGTTTGCCGGGTCGCTTTATTAATAAGGTTCGAATGGGAAAGCTTGCTTCGTTTTGCGTACTCAACCAAAGTGATGATTGTCTTTCCCTCTAAGTACGCAAGCCGCTTATAGTAACTGTTGGTAAGCGCTTTACCAACAATTTCTTCCATAACACTCGTTAAACCTTTCACATCAAATTCTTTAAACGCTTGGTAGTACTTCTCTCTATCAATGAATTTTATATTCATTGGCACAAACCCCTCGCGGATGAGTAGGTAATTATTGAGCACCCGACCAATACGACCATTACCGTCGACGAATGGATGGGTATATTCAAACGTTAAATGCAGCGCAGCAATACGCTTTATTATGTGTTCATGGCTCGAGGCATTGTACTCGGCCAACATTTTTTCAAGCCGACCCAAAACTTCCTTAGGATTGGGGGCAATATGGCTGCCGACCCGAACGAATTCATTGTCTTTGCGGAATCGGCCGGCAACGTCATCACGAATATTCGCAATGAGCATTTTATGGAGTGATAAAATTACCTCCAATGTCAACTCTTGCTCTTTTGCGCGTTTGTGGATATACGTTACGACACGTGCGAGGTTCTTTGCTTCAAAAATTTCTCGTTCGTTAATGTACCGATCCAGCTCAATCTGGAGAAGTATCTTTTCCGTTTCCTCAAGCGTCAACGTGCTGTTCTCTATAGCATTCGAGTTATAGACCTGCTCGGCTACCTCGGCTTCGGCAATTAACGTCAAAAGGCCTTCTTTACCAGAAGATGCTTTGTAGTACCTTTCCCGAAGAGTATTGAGCTTATTGAATACGCTTAGTACCTTGGCCATATACCTACAGTATAACCATTTTCACGGTTTTGTCAACATAAACGTGAAAAATCACAAAATTTAACACTTTTTCACGGTTTTCAGCTTATCGTATCAATTTGATAGGTAAATCGTATCATTTCGATACGGTAACCATTTGTACTTAAAAATCGCACAAGAGTCGTGCAATTAATGCACAAGCTATATTAACCCACCTTATCCCCCCTACCCTCTGTAGCCCCACCGGAGCGTAGGAGGGCCCACCCCCGCCCGCCATCGCGAGCCCCGCCATCAGACGGGAACAACCACACCCCCTACCCCTGTAGTTTACTGGCGAAAACCAATCAAGAATTCCCCAGGAAAGATATAATATCCTGACACTCAACATACACAATGAAGAACATAATTTGTATATTCAACAGCATGAATAACGATACGCCAAGAGAACCCAAAGCTACGCGAGTGCATGTCCGCTGCTGCAGTACCCAAATTATCGTTCTACGCGTATCAGTTTTATCCGCAATTTTTACATTTTGCTTGATGAATTGTTTCTGCTTTTGATAGTGGAAATATTGCAAACTAACGCCAACCAAATAGACAATAATGCTGACGAAAAATACAATGTACCAACCAAGCCAGTAATCTTTGGGCGAACAGATATTACTATTCATGTAACCGTGCGTGTATGCGTTCATTCCAAGAATGACCAACAACCCAACCCAGCGTAATATTTTTGCTGTACCATTGAGTGGCGATTTGAATTGCTTCAGCAGTTGCACTGCGGATTGCGCTTCCGCTTTGTGCGGTTGAAGCTTGTGTCGCAATACAAAAATCCCGATTACGGAAACAACGAAAGAAAGCACCGCTAGTATTAAGCCAATGTAGAGTAACCAAACAATGACAGCGAACAGGAACTCTTCGGTTATTTTACCAGTACCAACTATTGGGCCATCAGACAGAAGCAACTGTGTCTGCGCATGTGTTGCCACGGGGATTAATAATGGGGTGATCAATCCCAGGCAAAAGGCTGACCATTTCCCAAGCTTCATTTTTTGCATACGTATTGAATGATACATAAATGTCTTGAAAAATATTCTTTCCATCCGCAAGCACTTCCCATCCACCCCGTCTACCGCTACCAAGTACCCAGCACAACCTGCTTCATGCAGATTTTCTATAGATTAGTAGTACCATTCATGGGTGAAGTGCCAAGTGATGGAAAGGATAATGACGATGATGAGGAGGAACAGCACTGCCGGGTACAAGTACTTGAGCACAGCTTTCGTTTCGGCTATTCCAGCTAGCGTTTCTGGTGTTTGCTGGCGTTTCACCAGCACGCGTTGCCGAACTTCGAAGACAACGAGCGCAATGCACACCAAGAAGAAAAGCCCTCCAAGCGCAAGAGCGCCATACCCGGCGTAGGTAGCGACAGGTACCTCGTTCGGGTCTTTCCATGGTTCGCCCATCATCACGCCAATATTATCGATTGTTACAGCCATACGTTTCGTGTTTCTACTTTACAGGATTCACACACTTCATATCCCCACCTCTTACTCCTCACCATCCAACGTAATCATGGTTGGCCGTGTATCCAGATTGGAGCTATCTGCAGAAGTAACCTCGGCAATGTATCTGATGGCGTAGCCAAGGAGCGAGCCGCCAAACACGAAAGACACTACCGTATCAAACTCCGTGTGATCCCGCATGAAAGCAATGCTGGCATCCATACTCCCACTCTCAGATCCCATGAGTATGCCGGTAATGATAAGCCCAAACAGCCCGTATACCAGTAGGAGCCAGAGCGAAAACGCAGACTTTGTGCGCTGGGATTTGCTGTAGTACACCACCAAGCTGATGATGCCAGCCACGAACGCCATGATTCCGCCAATCCCACCAGCAAAGACAATGAGAATAAACTTGGGCTGGTATAGGTACTCCTGGTAAGTTTGACTAGCTGCAGGGTCAAAGAGATTTGGGAATACAGCGAGCAGCACGTCAAAGATCATGAAAGCCACAATCATGAATGAGGCCACGCCGAAAACGGAAACCATAGGGTGCCATTGCTGCTTGCGAATCCGCGCCAGGAGCATGGGGTACGTAATGCCAACCCCAAAGCCAAAGATAATGGCAACAATCCACGGCAGCCAGAAAGGGTTTTCCACTTGGGCTAGGTATACCGGATAGGCAATGCCAATAATCACACCTCCGGCGGCGAGGACGAAAATATTGATCAATGTAAACACCAGCTTCCGTGGAGAAACCTTCTGCATCTTATTATAGTCAATATTTCCTTGAGGGATTTGAAATGGCATGGTGGTACCGTAATTTTCTCACGACTTTACTCTCCATGCAACCAGCTTTAAATGCAGACGATGTATTTTTGCAAGCATGCCCGCCATCGCGAGCCCCGAGCCCAACGAGGGGCGTGCCTGCCCGCCGAATCCCGCCGAGCGGGAGCAGGCGGGGCGATCTTGCCGCCTTACCCCTCCCCCTCCCTGCCCGCCATCGCGAGCCTGAGCCAACTTCGATATTAGGACTGCTTAAAGAAATTTTCTAGACGATTATTCAAAAATCTCCTTCCAAAGCCTGACTTGAAGTACTTCTCCCGATGTATAGCATCTTTTTGATTATTGCACGCCTCATAGTATACAAGTTGGAATGGTCTTCGACTCTTTGTAGATTGAACCTCTCCTTCTTGATGTGCGTTGATGCGTTTATCAAGATCTGAAGTATAACCAATATAGAATTTATGATCTTTGTTGCTGAGTAGAACGTAAGTAAAATGCATATCATTTTGCTCGCTCAGGCGAGGCGGGCGGGTCCTTCTCCCCCGCCGCCTGCCTATACGCGCAGTAGTCACATTTTTCCCCAGCGACGGGGATAGAATCACTCTGCAAGCACGCGTGTGCCGCAACAATGGTCGGCTCCACCCAATCATCATTCCCCACGTACGGAATGACCTTCACATCGAACTCCAGCTTCCCATCGAATGCCTTGGCATCGCTATCCCCGTTGCAGTAGACGAAGTAGCCAGTGTTGGAAACCCTAAAACCATTCTGGCGGAAGAGCCACTGGTACACCTCCATCTGCCGCTTGTACCCAATTTGCCAGTCCGCATCCAGGCTCACCTCTTCCTTCTTCGACGTTGCTTTGTAGTCCACAATGATGAGCTCACCATCCGGCTTCACCCACACATCGTCTACCCCACCGGTAATGTTCAAATTCGTGGCAGCATGCACAAACGCAATACCGCGACGCAGTGCGTCACGCCATTCATCCATCTTCTCATGGGGTAGTGGCACCGCGTCAATCTTGTACTTCTTCTGCAGCGGGTGTTTAGTACCCTTTGCTCGGTGAATATCAAATTCGCGCTTCAGCAGCTCGTCCACTGCGCTGTTGAGGTTGAACGGATACCCCGGCGGCCGGCCAACACCCAACCGACGGTCAAGGTAGAAGCACCTGGCGCACTCAAGGAATAAATCAATCTTTGAGCGGGATAGCCGAAACGGTTCTCTGCTGGCAGGATCGTAGAGATTCCGCGTTCGCTGGGGGTTATAGTAGTCGGACATTGACTGTACCAGTGAATAGATTTTTGTAATCAACTATTGTACCTCAAAAAAATCTTCATCTACTTGCTTTGCTTCATAGGTATCACGTACTTGTACACCAACCCCGTACTTATACATTAAATCAACAAAACGGAGTCCATCTATTAGTATTATTTTATGGTGGTGATCTTCGCTTGCCTTCTTTAATGCACCTTCATCAAACGATGATGTTGTGACAAAAATTCCCTTACTCGTGTCACTGCTGATTGCGCCAATAAAATTTCTGATATCTGTTTCTCGAACTTTGTTACTAGCATAACGTTTTGCTTGGACGAATATCTTCTCCAAACCTAGTTGATCTTGGTTAATTATACCATCAATGCCACCGTCATTCGACTTCGAAGTTAGAATAAACTCGCCATATCCCATTTTCTTCAATAGAAGTAGTACAACTTTCTCAAAATAGTATGGATCAATTACTTTCAGCTTATCGAGGAGTTCATTCTTTACCTGTAATTCAATTGCATGAATTCCAGCGTCAACCATGTCCTCAGGTGTTGCATTTTCATCAACCACTTCTGCGTTGACCTCCTTCGCTTCTTTCTTTGCTATTTGTAGCGCTTTATAATCTGCATCATTCTTAAGCTCACGTAATGTTAAATGTCCAGATTGTAAAACCTGCTTACCTTTTTCAGTTATTTGAATCATTCCCCGCTCTGGTTGTTGGACTAGCTTGGCTTCTTTTAAATATGCTTTCCCCCAACCAATTCTATTGAGGAGTAGAATATCACCACTTTTTGTCTGCTGACTTAATAATTCCACCGGTAAATTACTATAGAATTTTTCACTCACTTTTTGTCGTAAATCGTTTGTATGAATTATCTTCCCATCACCTAATATTGTTAGGATTGGGATAAAAGTTTCATGAAATTTTGGTAATTGCATATTGATTATATATACAAATAGTTATGACCATTATTTACTAATCACCGACCTGAATCTGCATCAAACTCTTTTCTAGTAATTACTGTATCGAACAATCCAACATCTTCTCCAACATGCTTATTTATCCCTGTATATTCAAGACTTGAATCCTCATATCTCTTAAACTTATATACAGCGTCATTCATTAGAGCACTGTTAAAGACCCCGATACTCACAAGCATTTCGAAATCTTTTTGTGTAAGTCCAGTAACTTTTTTAAATAAACCCGGCTCCAATCTTGTAATTATATCTTTTAATGTTCTTTCGCGATAATCAGTTAGATACATAAAAACCGGGATACGAGTGGCAAATTTAACTAGCTTTTCTTGCACTTGTTTGCGTAGACTTTTATAGTCTTTTTCTTCTTCTGTTAGTTCTTTCTTCTCTTTTTTATTTAGCTCTTTATCGTTTGCTTCTTTTTTTATTTTTTCAACTGATTCAGATTTATTAATGATTGTTTCTATATCCTGATTCAAATTTCTAAAACCCTCAATACTCATAAGGGCCTCCATAGCAGTCTTATTATCCATTAATCTTTTAAGTGTATTATTATCAACATTTACAAGTAAAGCACTTTCCCAACGACGTGCAAGAAGTGTCGCAGTAGTTCCGCTCATTGCCATATCCAAAATGCCCGCTGCGTCAATTTGCTTCATAGCGCTGCCATCATAGGCTAAAACCGGTAGAAAGTTTATAAATTCTGCAACTTTAGCCTCTGGGTTAGATTCATTTACATTCAATCGACAGCTATATTCAGCAATCTGCCTTAACGCTCGATTCGGCGCAAAATCAAAGACATAACATTCGTTTTTTATGATTTCTTCTTTATTCGGTGATTTATTGTCTGGATTTTTTATAGTCCACGGAGACTGCACTCGAAAAGCAGCTTGAAAATAAGTTTCTGGGGTTGAACAACTACGAAGCATTAAAATACCTGACCACGGCTTGACTGTCACGCCAGTTAAAAGTTTCCCACAAGTCAAAGTAATTGTTTTTGATTCTAATGGATCATCCATCGCTTCCAAAACTGGCGGTAAAGCATTTATCCCGATACCAGCACCTTGGCCCGCCGCCACAACTATTTTGTAATCATGATAAAAAGTGTTTTGCCTTTTCTTTAGTAAATTTCGCATCGCATAGCACGAGGCCACCGAAGGTAAAAACCAAAGCGTATGATTAAGTATATTCAAAAGCTTCACATGAGAAAATGGCATGGGCGGCTTCTTTGCCCCAAGCTTCAAATTATCAATGGTGGTTTCCGTAAATGAGCCACGAATCAAATCAAGCCATTTTTGCACCTCGTCTATATATTTAAATTTCGCTTTAATATCATTGCCCTCAGCAGAAAAAAATTCATTTAAATCAAATTCATTAAATTCACCTTGTTGGGATATATCAATAATTGAATCTGGCAATTGATAAGTCATCATTACCATTCTTGGCAGCGCGGCATAAGGATTAATTGAATTTTTTTCTTTCCACGATTCTTTGGCTCTTTGTTCGTCTGAATATGTCCAGTTATAAATTTGTTCTTCAATAAATTCACCAGATGCAATTGCTCTGAAAGGAGTTCCGGATAGGTAGAGGTACGCCTGCGTCTTAATTGGTAATATCTTTTCATCAAAATTCTCTAGTCCCACACCTTCCGCAAATTTTTGCTCTTTCTTATCTTCAGCATCAAAAAGTTCTTTCGCATTTTCTCGCCATGCTCCGTAATGATATTCATCAAAAACAATACAATCCCATTTGGTATTGTGCACCCATTGATTTTTTGTTTTTACACCGCCTGTGCTTTTATTTTTTCCCAAATAATCCTGAAATGATCCAAAGCAAACAAACGGTTTTTTTTCGTTTAAGTCTTTATGCCAAAGCGTGTTTTCCGAAGCAGAGACAAACTGCCACCCTTCAAAATCAACATGCTCTTTCAAATCATCATCCCAGGCGCTTTCTACCGCTGGCTTGAAAGTCATTACCAAGATTTTAGTCCAGCCCATCTTCTTCGCTAATTGATAAGTGGCAAATGTCTTACCAAAACGCATTTTTGCATTCCAAAGAAAGTGTGGCTTATTTTTTGGATTTTCTTTTTTTGAGCCTTGAAAATATTCAGATGTTTTTTCCACTGCCGCTTTCTGTTCTGGACGCATTTTAAAATTCAATCCGCGCGTCTCAATGCTGAACTTTCGCTCTCTAATGTCATTAATCCCAGATCTAACATCTTTCAAGCTGCACTTAAACCATTCACCGTCTTTTCTTATAATACTTTTCTTTTTCAAATGATGATGCACTTCGTGATCAGTAAAAGTTGTGCCGTCATTTCTGATGGCATCTTCAATCAGTACGATGCGATATTGAATTTGCGCTGTCCCGAGTTGTTCTTTCACCCGCTCCTCGGCACTACGGACGGTATAGCCAACTTTAAGCAATCCTTTATGTGAATCAACACCTACCAATTCGTAAGCATATATTGTTGGTTTTACATCCGGTTTTGGTGGAAAAAAATCCTTTACCATATCACTTAATGCGAGAATTAACGAATTCCCACTCTTCATTGGTAATACCCCATTTTATTCCTAATTGCTTATCAGTATATTTACCTTCATACTTTCCTAAATCTGGGACAAAAATAAACTTTTCCTTAGTAACGTGCTGAGAAACAACTGTTTGCAGCAAAAGGAACCTTACTATTTTCGTAAAAAGATATGACCTAAAAGCTTCTGCCTCTGATTTTGTTGTAAATGCCCCCGCAACAAGCCAAGACTCAGTGCAACATTCTCCTGGCTTTGCAATTACGGTATTACTGTTGTAATAAAAACCGACTGGTTTAGTAAAATCTGTTTGGCCTGCTATTGGTGCCGGCGGAATTAGCAACTTCCATTTATTGAGGAGGTTACCAGAATCTGTAATATCCGATAAATCGGCATGCCTTAATCCAATTCTTTGTGTAAACCAACATGGGACCCCACTGCTCTTTGGCGCGTAATTTGTTTGTAGGCCAAAAGGTTTTCTTGAAGAAATTAATTGACTAAGGGTTTTACCTTTACTATTTTTATTGATTACCTTTTTAATAATCGGGATGGCTTTGCTGTGTCTTATAAAAGTATCAAATTCATTTAATTCTCTAATATTGATTATTCTTTTATCTCCGGAGACATTAATCACTTCGCACAAACCGCGATTATCTCTATCCCACAAAAAATAACAAATGCCCCCAGCTATATCGACACCCGGAAAGACCTCAGATGAATTTTCGAAGTCGACCAGCTTTCTAATTCGCTTATCATTGAGCATTTCTGATCTAAAATCGTCTAGCCCTTTCCCCCCAGCATACCATCGTGCGGGTATAATCATCGTAAGAAAACGCGGCTGCATTTTCTTCGCTTTATGAACAAACGCGTTGTATAGCGGTTTAGCGCTTCGACCAAATCCACTATCGCTCAACTGATAGGGTGGATTGCCTATAATTACATCGAATTTCATATTTCTAATTTTACCAGATAAATTATTATGAATAAATTGGTAAGCATGAGTTTCAAGTCCTAGCTCGCGCTCATATTCTGACTGACTGGCTCCACAATACGAACATCTGCCATTTTTCCAGTCATGCTTTGTACTATCAAAAAATATATTTCCTTGATTATCATTAAATGACGTCAAAACAGAATACTTTCCATTTGCTTCTTTTGAACAGTATAAACTTCTGCGAGAAAGAAGTGACGTTAGCTCGGTAATCCCGATACCGAAAATTTGTTTTGTGTAAATATGGTCAATTCTTTTTTGAAGATTCGGAATTTCATCTTGCAATCCTTCAAGTAACCTTTTAGCAATTTCTCGCAAAAATACGCCTGACTTGGAAACTGGATCAAGAAAAGTTGTATTTTTGTTTTTCCAAACTTGTTTTGGAAATAGATCCAATATTTCATTGGCTAATTTCGGTGGCGTGAAAACCTCATCACTACTAAGATTTGCAAGGCATGATAAAACATCAGGATTGTAATTATTTTGTACCCTCATAATCAAGTTTGAGATAGTGTTTCAAAGGAAATTCTTTTACTGGCATTGGCGAGAATACAATTTCGCCAGTATCCGATACTTCACGCAGTGAAAACAGCGTCGGTTTTTTTGGGTCAAAATCCGCCAATTCCCGATATTCAAAATCCCTACGTTTTATTGAACTGCCGTTAGCTAGCGACCATTCCGAAAAAACTATGTGGTTTTTGCCGTCAGCAGTTTTAAGATCCAGCGCGTTACCCTGTAATATATTTCGTCTTAAAACAAAACGAAGGCTTTTTTTAAAATCAGTATTGCACTTATCTTTGTATAATTTTGAATACATTTCATTAACGATTTTATACAGCCGTTCAATGCATGACGAAACATTGTCGTGTAATAACTCAACGCCGTAAATACTGCTTACTGCCAGTAGTGCCATTCGCTCAAACTCCACTTGGCTTGATTTATATTTTTTCTTGACTATTTCAAGTTTTCTTTCGAAAATAGGAGCAAGAAAGTTCCCATCCCCGCAAGCGGGCTCTAAAAAACGTGATTCGATCCTCTCCGTCTCATTCTTGACTAAATCAAGCATGGCATTCACTTCTCTTGCCTGTGTGAATACCTCGCCATGCTTTTTTATTCTTTCCTTCGATTGCTTATGATTTTTTCCATTACTCATACCCTCATCATCCCCTATTTCCACCTAAAAATCAACTTAACTTTTTCTTTACCAGCCTGAGTACATCTCTAGCTGAATCCTTACAAATCCCCACGAATTCGGCATTAAACAGGCTGGCAAGCGCCCATAATCCCTTCACGCCGAGTAAAAATGATTGACATTACACCTTTTTCCAAATATTTTCATATTTAATTTTTACTCCTATTAACCAATTTTGTGTTTTTCCATTAATAAAACAAATTTCAAGTAGTACCAAAATAATGACAATCCAAAAAGCAGTTTTATACGTCCAGCTTAAAGGAAGCATACCAATAATAGTACCTAAAATTGTTAACAATACCCCAAAAACATAACCGAATAAATTCCAACTTTCCCTACCACGTTTAACGCTCTTTTCGATTTTATCGGTCATCTCCAAACTCGATTCTATACCTACACGTGTAAAAAATATTCTACTAAATTCCTCTTTAGACATTTCATCTAATTTTCCTAAAATATACTCTAGGTCTTGCATAATCGCTTCAAGGCATGGCCCTCGTCTTTGTATTATATCGGCAGATAAACCAACTTCATAAGCTGGGTATGGTCCACCTCCAATATCAGAAAGGTACGGATAATTACCTAGCTTCTTAATATACTTTGAAAGCTTCCCGTACATGATATTTAAATTACTCCGTTCTTCATTAATTTTGTTAACATTTCTTACTAAATTAGCACCATTATCCAACGACCGAAATAATAATTCTTTATATTCCTTAACGTTCTTGTAAAACTCGCTAATTCTACTCTCAAAATCTGATTTATTCATAATATTCATTTTCTATTTCGTTTCAGGAGTTTTACAACATCCCTCGCCGAATCTTTGCTAATCCCCTGTACCACTCGTCGCTTTCACTCCTCGGGTACAGGGCAGGCCCCCAAATTACCCAACATTTTCAAGCTTCTGCTCCAGCACCTTCCGGAAGTCCCGCAGGTGCATAGCGTGGCTAGCTGGTAGAAACTGACGCAATTCGCGGCGGAAGTCGAGTTTGCTCTCCCGCAAGAGCTTCTGCACTGCAGTTACGTACTTCGGTTCGCGGACCAGGGGGTAATCACCCGAGAGGAGGAAGTAGTAGTCGTAGAAATCGCGGGGCTTGTGACGGGCCAGGAGTGCATCCAGTTTGCCCTGCACAATCGCCTCTTTGGCTAGGTGGACCAGGCTGTATGTAGCAATGTAGTCATTCTCAATAGATGTCCGTGTACCTTGCGGTTTCTTCCCCACACGCAACGATACTTCCACTTGTACACGCAAATCCATACCGTACGCATGAAACGTAGCGATCCCAAGATACCCACCGCTCGTGTTCTTCGCTTCTTCAAGTGCAATGCGAATTCCGGTGTGCTCAATGTTTACAAGGGTATTGGTAAATATTTCCTCTACCTCTCTTTGGGTAATGTTCACTCCGGTAAAGTCTAGATCTTCCGAAAAGCGTGGACTATGGAAAACGATACGCAAAGCAGTCCCCCCTTTGAACAGCAGCCGTTCCACGCCTGGTTGCTGGTAGAGGGATGTCAGGAAGACATGCTGGCAGTACTCCCGCACAACATTATCCAGAGTCGTCTGGGACTGCTTAGTAAATTTTTCTAGGTTTTCTTGCGTGAGCATAGATATGGCGTACGAGTTTCCGCATGTTCGGTCGCTGGAAGAGGTCAACGTACTGCAAGAGCTTTACCTGGCGAATGCTCTTAAGGTTCAACCGATCATTGAGCGAGATGCGCTTTAGGTCAACAAAGTACAAGTAGTCTGCCAAAGCCTTTTCCGGTTCAGCAATGAGCGCCCGACCGCTATCAATTTGGCGCAAACTGTACCCAGTGAAGGCAGCTTGCTTAATTCGCTGGTAGGTAAAGAGCCCGAGTGGTGTAACCATTTCCCTTGAAATTTTGGTGGTTACGGAGGTCTGCGCATACACGACTTCAGGGATAATACCGTAGTGGGAAAGCGCTTTCTCCAAAGATACGTACGATGGCTGGTAAAGTTTATTGGCTACGACATACTGCGATGGGTGGCTATCCTTGACCAGGTAGTAACCGTTTCGCAGCTTCTGAAACAGACCGCTTCGAAGATTTCTCGCAATGAATACGGAGGCAATACTCGCGGGGACGCCAAAAACCCCCTGGAATTCGCGTGGTGAAAAAACCACAAATCCCAAGGATTTCAACTTTTCTTCAACTTCTAGACGTTTCAGTTTCTTAACCATAATGTTAAAAAAGTGAAATAGGCTTTTTCACTATACATACCCCAGAAAAAGTCGTCAAGACTACTGTTTACCGAACTTCGACTTCGCCAGTTTCCACACGTCTTTTGCCGAGTCAGTGCTTATTCCCCCGAATCCAGCATTGAATAACCGACCTTTTACCCATATACCACGAACTCCTTTTGCTAAAAGCCTTTTCCAGAGGTCCCAATCTTGATATCTTTTTAGGTCTTCATTAAAGCCCACACAGTTTTCTCTACGCAAAAGGGACATTGTAGAAATATAGTTCGCCTTCAATAAACGCTCGGGGTCGAAGTCGAACAAGTCAAACGTATGCCAGCCGAACTTGAAGTCAGAATAGGCGTAGCCTGCTTCGGGGTGCAGGAGCAGGGCGCGGGCCATCTTCTCCAGCATGGTCGGCTGTAGCACGACGTCGGCATCGCAGTAGAGCACGAAGTCCCCTGTTGTCTTGGCAAAGCCCGCATTACGCGCAGATGGGGCGCCTTTGTTCTCTTGGCGAATCAGTTGGACGTTGAACTTCTTGGCGATTTCGGACGTGTCGTCTGTAGAGCCATCATCCACCACGATAATGTGGCGGGGTTTTAAGGTTTGGGTTTGGAGGCTAGTTAGGGTTTGGGCAAGGGTTTTGGCAGCGTTGAATGCGGGTACGACGACGTCAATGTTTACTTTTGGAATAGTGGTCACGATGTTCAGTAATTCCGCAATGCGCTTGCGACGGACTTCCCAATTGAACGCTTCTTTGGCAAAGTGCCGGCTGCGGTCGCTGTAGCGTGCCAGCTTCTGCGGGTCTTTGAGGAATGGTTCTATTGCTTTGGCAATCTCGTCCGCTTCACCAGCCTCAACTAATTCGCCAGTGAGGCCGGGTTCTATAGTCTCGGGTATGCCACCAGTGTTGCTGGCAATGACCGGCAAGCCATGTGCTTGGGCTTCCACACTCACTAGGCCAAAGCCTTCCACATCCCCGGCCTTGCCTTCGAAGCTCGGGAACACGAAGAGGTCGGCGGCGGTGTAGACCACGTCAGTATCCTCCACGTTGTTGAGCAAGTGGATGCGCTGCTCTAGCTTGTGCTTGGCAATCCGGGCGCGGAGATTCCCCTCCTCTGTCCCCCGACCAACGACAACGTAGTGGGCAATCCCATACTTCTGGGCCAGAGAAGCAAAGGCATCAATAGCCAGTAGGTGGCCTTTCCGTTTAACGAGACGACCGACCGTGAGCAAAACGAATGCATCTGGCGGAAGGTTGAGGGTTTTACGGGCGTCTAGTTTAGTGAGGGTGCTCGTTGGAATTTCGGCTCCGGGTGTGAGAATGACACGCCGGCTTTCGGGCACACCAAGGCGTTTGAGGTGCTCGTTGGTGAACTTGCTGTTCGCAACCACCAGGTCTGCCTTGGGTAGATTTTTCACGAGCATCCTGCGGCGCAACCCACCTGCGGTTTCGTAGCTCAGAATATCCATGCCATGAGTAATGACCACGACTTTGGTGCCGAAGAGCTTGCGGCAGCGCAAAGCCGCAGCCAGGTAGGGTGCGTAGTGGCCCAAGACAATCACATCGTAGTCGTGCTTCTCGGTGTAGTGTTTGAAACTCTTGTACGTTCCCAACCAGCGTGGGCGAATTCTGCCGGTGAGCAAGGGCGTACGGATGAGCTTCCATCCTGCCACGACGCTTGACCCAGGTTCGGTGAGCACGTCGCAGTGGATGTCCTGTCGCTCGCCGAAGAGGTGCGCTAAGAACCGCTCCACCCCACCGTAGGCGGGAAGGAAGGTCGTGGTAATTAAGAGGACGCGCATGGGCCTAGGCGGGACGTCGTCGAATAATCCGCCAGAGAGTTTTGAGCTCTTCCCGCTTCACGCCCTTGATGAGGATGAGGGCGACGAGGTAGATGATGACGAAGACGGCAATCCAGATGACCACGTCGGCGCGGCGGCCGCGGAAGAGTATGGGGAAGGCATCGCGGAACGGAAAGATGACCAGGGCGGCGACTGCGGCAGCCGCGTACACGCGCAGCAGGCGGGAGGCGAGACGCTGCCAAGGAACGGTAACGACATCGCGGACCCAGTACATGCCCATGCAGAAGAGCACGGTGCCGCTGACGAGCGTCGCTGCTGCGGCACCCATGTAGGAGAAGCGGGTGATGAGCAGAGCGTTGAGCGAGATATTCACCAGCACGGTGAGGCCCATGCTGATGGTGTTGTACTTAGTGCGGTTGCTGGCGTTGAGTAAGGTACCCAAGGGGAAGTTCATGAAGATGACCGGCAAGCTGAGGATGAGGATGCGCAAGGGGTTGGCCGAGGGTGCGAAGAACTCGTTGAACGCCAGGCCCACGATGCCACTGGCCAGTACGAAGATACCGAGGGACATGGGAATGCTGATGATCATCATGTACACCAGGGCGCGCTCGAAGGTGTCAGCGAGCTTCTCCTTGGAGTTCACGTACAGGTTGCTCATGGCAGGGTACAACCCAGCGGCGAAGGCTGAAGGCAGAAACTCCAGGGCGAAGGTGAGCTTGTGCGCCACAGCGTAGTAGCCATTCGCAATGCTACCTTTCTGCCCGATCAGCAGGAAACGGTCAGTATACGTGTAGACCTTCACCAAGATGGCAGCGATAGCGAAGGGTACGGCCAGCTTCAGCAGTTCCTTGATGAGCACGGCATCCCAGTACAGGCGCGGCCACACCTTGGCGAAGCGGCGGAGCGCGAAGGTGGACCAGGCGAAGTTAGCAATGGAGCCCAAGAGCGTGGCGAAGAAGATGCCGCGCAGCCCCAGGTCCAGGCGCAGGGTGGTGTAGCCCACGCCCACGGCCAGGACTTGGTTGATGATCATGCCCATGGCCTCGTACTTCATGTTCTGCAAGCCGCGTAGGACGGCGAAGAACGTGAGCGTGAAGGTGTCGAAGCCGACGATGAGCGCGACCAGGTACAGGGACGACTGGACGTCCTGCGAGAAGTTGCCGAAGTTGGTGACGAAGCCGAAGGCGGTCATCACCACCAGGGCGAAGAGGATCTTCACGCCCAGCACGTTACCCAGGATAGCCTTGGCGCTCTGCGGCTTGCGGGCAATCTCTCGGGTGATGACCTGGGAGAGCGAGAAGTCGATGAGGATGAGCGCAATGGGGATGAGCGACTTCAGTGGGTCGTACTCGCCGCTGCGCGAAACGCCGATGTGGTTGACCACAACGGTGTAGTACAGGAACGAGATGATCTTCTGCAGCACGAAGGCCCCCGTGAGGTACGAGGCATTCCGGAGAATCTTCGACTGGCCGGCGCTCACTTCGGTCGTGGGTTCAGGCTTGACCATAGTGTTCGTTCCGTTTCGCTTCCATCCCGCGGGCACGGGAGAACGGCGGACGGTTTAGCGCTTCTGCCACTGCGGCGCGCGGCGGGCGCGCTTGAGGCCGTACTTCTTGCGCTCCTTCACGCGGGCGTCGCGGGTGAGGAAGCCCAAGGGCTTCACCACGGGGCGCAGGGTGGGGTCGAGCAAGATGAGCATGCGGGCGATGCCGTGGCGGATGGCGTGGGCTTGCGCGTGCTTGCCGCCGCCTTGGCACTTGATGGTCCAGCGACCTTGCGCCCAACCGGTAGAGCCCAGGGGCGACTTCGCTTCTTCCACCCAGGGCAGGTAGCCGAAGTACTTCTCCAGGGTCATGCCGTTCACCACAATTTCCCCAGTGCCGAGCTTGTAGTAGCGCACGCGGGCAATGGCGGTCTTGCGCTTGCCCACCGTGGCTTGGTACTTCTCGTAGCTCTGGACTGCGGCGGCAATTGCCGGGGTAGACGGCGCAACAGATGCGACGTGGGCTTTGTGGACCACGTGCTTGGGGGCAACCTTGTGTGCAGCAACCTTCTTCACTGCAGCCTTCTTCACCGTCGGCTTGTGCGTGATGGCTTTCTTGGCTGCTGGCTTCTTTGCGGTGGCTTTGGTTGGCATGGCTTTACGGTTTGACGGTGAGGCGCGTGAGGAGAATCTTGCGCGTACGGTTATCAGGCAGCATGCGCTTCACGGCCAGGGTGAAGAGGCCAACCGGATCGGCTTTCAGCTTCTCGCGGAAGCTGGTGAGGCGAAGGCCGCCGGGGTAGCCGCTGAAGTGCGCGTACATTTTGTCCGTGGCTTTGCTGCCGGTTACGCGGATGCCGCTGGCGTTGGTGACAATAACCTTGCCGCCGCTAATGACGTCGGGCCGGAAGCTGGGCAAGTTCTTGCCGCGGAGCGCAACGGCGACTTGGGATGCAAGACGCCCGAGGACTTTACCGTCTGCGTCGAAGGTGATGGTTGTGGTTGGTGGGGTAGGCTTGCGCATACGCTAGACGAGTTCCAGGATAGCCAGCTGGGCGCGGTCGCCCTGGCGCTGGTGCGAGAGGATGCGTCGGGTGTAGCCGCCCTTGCGGTCTTTGTACTTCGGCGCAATGTCTTTGAGAAGCTTCGTGGTGGCCGCTTCGGTGAACTTTGCCAGGAGCTGACGGCGGGAGTGCAGGGTGCCGGCCTTGGCCGTGGTAATTGCGCGTTCCACAATTGGCCGGACAGCGCGCACCTTGGCAATGGTCGTCTCCACGCGGCCGTGCATAATCACGCTGATAGCCAAGCTTCGCAGCATGGCGTTGCGTGGAGCAGCTTTACGGTCGAGGGTAGGACGGGTCTTGCGGTGGCGCATAGAATCTTCAGGTGGACAGAATTAGTCTTCCTTCTTCTCCTTCTTCGCAGCCTTCTTCTTGGCAGGCTTCGCATCTTCGACTGGCGCGTCGGCTGGGACAGCGTCCATGAGGTGCTGGAAGTGCTCGGTGAGGATCTGCGAGGATTCGCGGAAGGCGGCGGCTGGGGTAATGGTGCCGTCGGTACGGACGGTGAGCGTGACTTTATCGTAGTTGGTCATTTGGCCAACGCGCACGTTCTCCACGTGGAAGTTGACGTTGCGCACAGGCGTGTAGATAGCGTCCACGGCGATGACGCCCAGGTCCAGACGCTCCTTGTCGCGCTGCTCCACCGGAATGTAGCCGCGACCGATGCCGACGGTGAGCTCCATCTCCAGGTCAGCGTTCTTGTCGGTGAGGTGGCAGATGATGTGCTCCGGGTTGCGCACCTCGACGTTCGACGGGCACTTCAGGTCGCCGGCAGTGAGCACCTTCTCACCCTTGCCCTTCACCATGATGGTGGCAGTCTCGCCTTCGAACATCTTCAAGCGCAGACCCTTGAGGTTCAGGATGAGGTCCACGATGTCTTCCTTCACGTGTGGGAGCGTGGTGAACTCGTGCGTGGCACCAGAAATCTTCACGCTGGTCACTGCCGCGCCCGAGAGGGACGAGAGCAGGACGCGGCGCAGAGCGTTGCCCAACGTCGTGCCGTAGCCTGGGTAGCACGGCTCAATGGTGATGGTGGCTTCGTGCTCACCGCTCTCGGCGAGTGTGACTTTGGATGGCAGGGCAATGCGTTCCATATGCGTGTGGGGCTAAAGGTTACCGAGAGTAGTGCTCAACGATGAGCTGCACGTTGAGCGGTTGGTTGACGTCTGTGAACTCGGGCAGGCGGGTGACCGTGCCAGCCATTGCTGCCACGTCGCGGGTGAGCCAGCTCGGCACGTCCTCGTGGGCGCCCTTCAGGCGCTCGGCGATTTGCGCGCGGACCTTCTGCTTGTCGAAGACGCTGACCACGTCCTTGGGCTTCACGCTGAAGGACGGGACGTTCACGCGCTTGCCGTTGACCTTGATGAGCCCGTGGGTGACGAACTGCCGCGCTTGGCTGTGCGTCGCGGCGAAGCCCAGGCGGAAGACGACGTTGTCCAGGCGCTGCTCCAAGAGCTGCAGCAAAATTTGCCCGGTGTTGCCCTGCTTGCGCTTGGCACGGATGTAGTAGGCCGCGAACTGCCGTTCCAGCAAACCGTAGATAATCTTGGCCTTCTGCTTCTCTGCCAGCTGGATGCCGTACTCGGACAAGCGCGGCGTGCCCTTGGGGCCGTGCTGGCCAGGAGGGTACGGGCGCCGGACGACCGGACACTTGGCGGCGTCGCACAGCTTCACACCGTAGCGGCGGCAGCGAGTATGTTTGGGACCAATGCGACGTGCCATAGAATTGATTAGACGCGGCGAACTTTCGGCTGCCTTACGCCGTTGTGCGGGATGGGAGTAATGTCTTTGATGGAGGTGACGGTGAGGCCAGCACCGACGAGCGCGCGGATTGCCGCTTCACGGCCGCTGCCAATCCCCTTCACGCGCACGTCCACCTGCTTCAGGCCAACGTCGCGGATGCGCTCCAAGAGGTTGCGGACGACGACGCCTGCTGCGTAGGGCGTACCCTTCTTGGGGCCGCGGAAACCCTGCGCGCCGGCAGAACCCCAGCCAATGACATTGCCGTTCTGGTCGGCCAGGCTCACGATAGTGTTGTTGTAGGTGGCCTGGATGTGCGCCACGCCGTGCTGCACGAACTTCTTGCCCTTCTTGCCCTTCTTCTTCTTTTTCGGGGCGTCAGTCGCGTCGGCTTTGGTTGCGTCAGCAGCCGCTGGCGTTGCCGCAGCGTTGGAATCCAGGAGTTGGTCGAGCTTCTTGTCGTCGTCAGCCATATGCGTTAGGTCTTTTCGCTAGCAGATTTACGGCCACTACCCATGGTGCGGCGGGTGTTGCCGCGCACGGTGCGGGAATTGGTCTTGGTGCGCTGGCCGCGGACCGGCAGGTTGCGACTGTGGCGCATGCCCATGTAGGAGTTAATTTCCCGCTTGCGCTTGATGTTGAGGAGCACTTCGCGGCGAAGTTCACCTTCCACCTTGTGGCCCTTCTCGATGATGTCCTTGAGGCGGTTGACTTCGGTCTCGTTGAGGTCGTTCGGTCGCTTCTGCGGGTCTAGCTTCGCCAGCTCGGCAACCTTAACCGCCAACGTCGGCCCAATGCCGTAGATATAGCGCAGGGAGATGCGGAGCGGTTTGTTGGGCAGGATGATACCGGCGATACGTGCGGGCATAGGATTATCCTTGTCGTTGCTTATGCTTGGGGTTGCTGCAAATGACCAGCAGCTTCTTGCCCCGGCGAATGACGCGGCACTTGGGGCAAATCGGTTTGACGGACGAGCGGACTTTCATGGTTACTTTCGGAAAGTGATGCGACCTTTCTTCAGGTCGTAGGGGGTCATTTCCAGGATAACGGTGTCACCGGGCAGGATCTTAATGCGGTTCATGCGCATCCGGCCCGAGAGGTGCGCGAGCACGAGGTGGTCGCCCGCGAGTTTGACGCGGAAGGTGGCAGAGGGAAGGAGCTCTTCCACAATGCCTTCCACTTCCAGGAAACCTTTCTTGTTCACGCCCCTGGCCTCTGGCTTGGGGCGATCTGTGCGTTGCGCCATGCGTTGAGAAAAAAGAGAACCCCCGCCGAAACTGCGGGGCCTGCGCAACTATCCCCCGGAATACTCATTTTTCAGG